>Ga0154558_1114_pt2 | contig 32659 bp, 27 predicted proteins | sample RifGroF2_FD_105701 | JGI IMG/M metagenome (GOLD analysis project Ga0154558, IMG submission 105701) | Bacteroidetes bacterium GWF2_49_14 | reverse complement strand
TTTCTCATATCAGAAAACTGCATAATTATTAAAACGAAAATGAAATGAAAACGAAAATTCTATTAACAACCCTGGCAACTGCATTGGTCGTTCTTTTTGTCGGATGTAAAAAGGATGACTTTGAGGAGAAAATCGGAATATGCCCAGAGGTTATATCGACGATCCCAACAAATGGTGCAGTCGGTGTTCCGGTCAACCAGGTAATATCGGTCACCTTTAATGAGAATATGAATCCTGCGACAATTACGCAGACATCATTTTCATTGACGGAAGGAACCGTCCCGGGCACAAAAGGTGCAGGATTAAAAATTGCCGGTACTTTAACGTATGATGGAACCACGCCTACCTTCACCTTCGAGCCAACAACGGCGCTTACTCCAAATACTACCTATACCGGCAAAGTCGCCCGTACTGCTAAAGACATGATGGGTAACGCCTTACAGGCCGATTATATTTGGAGCTTTAAGACTGCTCCACAGCAATTTGTCGTGGCGCTGTCATCGAATCCGGTTATCGGCGGGACAACCATCGGCAGCGGATCGTATGTTTCAGGCTCAACGGTAAACATTACAGCCACACCGAACGCGGGCTACACTTTTATGAATTGGACGGAAGGCACTAACATTCTTTCAACGAATGCAGCTTACTCCTTTACCATCGAAGGTAACCGTACACTCGTTGCCAACTTTACAGTAACTATTGTAAACTATACAGTTACACTCTCATCCTTTCCGGTCGCCGGTGGCACAACCACTGGTGGAGGCTCCTACGTTTCAGGTTCTTCGGTAACCATAACGGCAACGCCAGGTACCGGCTATACCTTTATGTACTGGACAGAAGGGACCAATGTGGTATCAACGGATGCCAGTTACAGTTTTACCATAACCAGTAACAGGACTTTTGTAGCAAGTTTTACCGAGACGATCATTAATTACACGGTAACGCTTTCGTCGAATCCGGCAGCAGGAGGCACAACAACCGGAGCAGGAACCTATATTGCAGGGGCTTCCGTCACTGTTGGTGCAACCCCAAATGCCGGTTATACCTTCACTAACTGGACCGAAGGCGGAACTGTTGTCTCAACCAATGCTAATTACAATTTTGCCATCACCGGGAACAGAACCCTGGTTGCAAACTTTACCGAAACAGTCATCACCTTTGTCGTTACTCTGTCCTCCGATCCTATTGCAGGCGGAACAACGGTTGGAGGGGGAACGTATAATTCAGGTGCTTCCGTTATCGTCATTGCGACTCCCAATGTTGGATATACGTTTACCAACTGGACGGAAGGAGGATCGGTCGTTTCAACCCATGCGACGTACGCTTTTACCCTTACAGGGAATCGCACACTGGTAGCGAACTTCACCGAAACTGCTGAAAACTTTATTGTAAGCCTTTCCTCAAATCCGGCAGCCGGTGGATCAACAACCGGTGGGGGTTCCTATGTTTCAGGTTCTTTGGTCACAATAAACGCAACCCCAAATCTGGGTTATACATTCCTGTTCTGGACAGAAGGTGAAAGTATCATCTCAAAGAATGCCGGTTATTCCTTTACGATCACGGCCAATCGCACATTGGTTGCGATCTTTACGGAAACAGTTAATAACTATACGGTTACGCTTTCATCCAATCCTCCGGCCGGAGGGTCCACAAGCGGGGGCGGTACGTTTACGTCTGGCTCCACGGTAACCGTTACGGCAACGCCAAACACCGGATATACCTTTATGTACTGGACAGAAGGGGCAAATGTGGTTTCTACCAGTTTGGATTACTCCTTCTCCATTATAACCAGCAGGGTTTTAGTAGCGAACTTCTCGGAAATAGCTGACACATATACTGTGGCAGTATCATCAAACCCGACAGCAGGCGGCTCTGCAACCGGTGGTGGATCTTTTACTTCAGGCGCCTCGGTAACCGTAACAGCCACTCCGAATGACGGATTCGTCTTTACGAACTGGACTGAAGGAGCCATCGTAGTTTCGTCAAATGCAGCCTACACATTCAATATTGCGGGTAACAGGATTCTGGTGGCCAACTTTACAGCCATCATTGATACCTACACCTTAACAGTAATTGCTGTAAACGGGACCGTGGTTAAGAATCCCGATCAGGCCGCATACAACAGCGGAACTTCGGTTCAGCTAACGGCTATCCCCAATGCGGGCTATACATTCACTTCCTGGAACGGCGACGCTTCCGGGTCTGCAAATCCACTTACGGTGGTCATGAATTCAAATAAGACCATCACCGCCAATTTCACGGCAGTAGTGAATACGTATACCCTGATAGTAAACGCTGTCAACGGGACTGTAGTTAAAGACCCCGATCAGGCTGCCTATAACAGCGGTACATCCGTTGTGTTGACGGCCACGCCAAATGCGGGGTACACCTTTACGGGCTGGAGCGGCGACGCCACCGGTTCCGTGAATCCCCTCACGGTAGTCATGAATGCAAATAAGAATATCACCGCCAACTTTACGGCAGTAGTGAATACGTATACCCTGGTAGTCAACGCTGTCAACGGGACAGTAGTTAAAAACCCGGATCAGGCTGCCTACAACAGTGGTACAACGGTTGTGTTAACGGCCACACCAAATGCGGGATACACCTTTACGGGCTGGAGTGGCGACGCCACCGGTTCATTGAATCCCCTGACGGTTGTGATGAATGCAAATAAGAATATCACCGCAATCTTCACTGCCATCGTGAATACATATACCCTGACTGTGGTTGCAGTGAACGGGTCGGTGGTTAAGAACCCCGATCAGGCTGCCTATAACAGCGGCACATCTGTTGTGTTGACGGCTACGCCAGATGCGGGATACACCTTTACGGGCTGGAGCGGCGACGCCACCGGTTCATTGAATCCCCTGACGGTAATCATGGATGCGAATAAAACCATCACTGCCAACTTTACCAAGGATCCAATCGGACCCGGACACGTAAATCTCGGCACGGCAGGTGATTTCGCAGTGCTTACCAAATCAGGAATTTCAACAACCGGAGTCACCTCGATTACCGGTGACATCGGGGTGAGTCCCGCTGCCGCTTCGTCTATAACCGGGTTTGGACTGATCATGGATGCAACCAATGAGTTCTCCCGCTCACCAGGCATTGTGGTTGGAAAGGTTTACGCCGCTAACTATGCAGCGCCAACTCCTACCAAAATGACCACGGCAATCAGCGATATGGAGGCTGCCTTTACTGCCGCAATGGGATTGGTTTTGGCTCCTATTGTTGAGCTGTACGCCGGAAACCTCAATGGCCAAACATTGGCCCCGGGGCTTTATAAATGGAGTACCGGCGTTTCAATTACCACGGGAATTACTCTTGCAGGTGGTCCTGATGACACCTGGGTATTTCAGATTTCACAAGATCTGACTGTGGCGAACAGTGCCATCATCACTTTATCCGGTGGTGCAAAAGTGGAAAATATCGTGTGGGTAGTGGCAGGCCAGGCAGTACTTGGAACAGACGTTGATTTCAGCGGAATAATCCTGAGTCAGACTCTGATTTCCCTAAACAGCGGTGCCAGGGTAACAGGCAGATTACTCGCACAAACTGCCGTAACCATTATCGGCAGCACTATTATCCAACCGTAAGAGAGTGAGAACAATAACATTAATAGATAAGAAAATGAAGCTTTCAACAAATAACAATAAGGGGTCGCGCATATTGCGATCCCTTTATGCCCTGACGAATAAGAGCCTGGTGATTCTGTCACTGGCCCTCGTCAACATTCAGGCACCCGTTCAGGCTCAGGTCCAGGAGCAAGAGTATACTACCCCGTCATGGTGGTTTGGAGTGGCAGGAGGTGCGAATTTCACTTTCTACAGAGGATCGGTACAGGAATTGAATTCAGACCTGACCGTTCCAACAGCCTTCAGGAAGGGCTTTGGGATCGCACCATTCGTGGCTCCACTGATTGAATTCCATAAACCGAATTCCATGTTTGGATTCATGTTACAAGCTGGTTTTGATAGTCGTGCCGGCGCTTTCAAGCAGGTTTTAACCCCCTGCAACTGCCCTGCCGACCTGTCAACAAATCTTGGTTATCTCTCCGTTGAACCCAGCCTGCGTTTCAGTCCTTTCAAATCCGGTTTCTATTTCTATGCCGGACCGCGGGTGGCTTTCAACATAGCCAAATCATTCACCTACACCCAGGAAATTAATCCGGAGTATCCCGATCAGGTAGCCGATCCTGAGGTTAATGGCAAATGGGGCTATATCAACAAAACGCAATTGTCGATGCAAATAGGCGCCGGGTATGACATGCCGCTTGAGACAGGAAACAAAAACCGGCATGACATGTTCTCACCGTTTGTATCCTTTCAGCCCTATTTTGGCCAGTCACCGCGGTCCATAGAAACCTGGAACCTTACAACCCTAAGATTCGGAGCCGCATTAAAATTCGGGCACGGTCATAAGATAGCTCCACCGGTCGTAATGACTACCAGAACGCCCCTGGTTATTGCTGTTGCGGACCCTGTTGTAAAATTCTCGGTTAATTCTCCAAAGAATATTGTTGCAGAAAGAACGGTAAGGGAAACTTTCCCGTTGAGGAATTACATATTCTTCTCCGATAAATCAACCGGAATTCCCAGCCGATATGTCTTGCTCAGAAAAGATCAGGTTAAAGATTTCAAAGAAGATCAGGTCGAACTATACACGCCTAAGGATTTTACCGGCCGGTCAAAACGGGAAATGGTTATCTATTACAATATTCTTAACATTCTCGGTGACCGCATGGGTAAGAATCCTTCAACAACCATAAAGCTTGTGGGATCCTCAGCGAATGGTCCGCAGGATGGCCGGATGATGGCTGAATCGGTTAAGGATTACCTCGTAACGGTATTTGAAATCGATGCAGCAAGAATTACGGTCGAAGGGCGTGATAAACCAAAGATCCCATCTGAACAACCAGGTGGAACCAAAGAGCTGGATCTGCTCCGCGAAGGAGACCAAAGGGTGTCCATAGAAAGCAGTTCACCGGTATTGTTGATGGAATTCCAGGCTGGACCGGATGCTCCGCTTAGGCCGGTAGAAATCCGCGCAATACAACAGGCCCCGCTTGACAGCTATGTGACCTTCCATGCAGAAGGCGCTCAGGATGCCTTCACCTACTGGTCACTGGAAATTATGGATGAAAAAGGTGAAATACAACGGTTTGGCCCGTTCCAGCAGGACCAGGTCAGCATTCCCGGCAAATCCATCCTGGGTACTCGCCAGGAAGGAACGTTCACCGTCACCATGATTGGCCTGACCAAATCAGGTAAAACTATTAAAAACGAAGCAGTTACCCATATGGTTCTTTGGAATCCCACAACTGATGAAGAAGGAATGCGGTTCAGCATCATTTATGAATTCAACGACTCCAAAGCGATCGTCATTTATGAAAAATATATTACCGACATAATTATTCCAAAGATTCCGAAAGGCGGCACAGTGATTATACATGGTTATACCGATATTATTGGTGATGAATCGAATAACCTAAAACTATCACTCAGCAGGGCCAACGATGTAAAACAAATATTCGAAAAAGGCCTTGCCAAGGCAGGCAGAAGCGATGTAAAATTTGAAGTATACGGATTTGGGGAGGATAAGAACCTGTCGCCATTTGACAACAGACTCCCGGAGGAACGCTTTTATAACCGGACAGTTATTATTGATATAATTCCCGGGAAATAGGCCTTCCGATTTAATATAGTTACTTCTGAAAAAGAGGCTGCCTGATTTTCTGATCAGGCAGCCTTTTCTAAATGTGTGAATAATGTAACATATTTCAAGAGTTATGTAACAAATCCAAGGGGTAACGTCCATAACTTTATTCCTGAGAATTACGGCAAAAAATGTAAAGAATCATTTCAAAATCCCAATAATATTTTCAAAAAATGAAGATTCATAAATTATTCACTCTTGGCATAGTTCTCCTTTTTGCTTGCTCCATGCAGGCACAGGTGTCTGTGAGCATCAGCCTGGGCTCTCCCCCGCTATGGGGACCCGTCGGCTATACAGGAGTTCAGTATTACTATATTCCTGATGTTGAGTCCTATTACGATATACAGGCATCCAGGTTTATTTACCTCGAAGGAGGAAAGTGGGTACACAGGACGAGCCTGCCCCTGCGTTACAGAAGTTATGATTTATACCGTGGATATAAGGTCGTTATGAACGACTATCACGGTAATACTCCCTATATCCATTACAAGGACCACAAACAAAAATATGCGAGGGGATATCACGGACAACCTCAGCAGAATATAGGAGAAAAGCCCGGAAAAGGAAATTCCAAAGCAGGATACTCTGTTAAAGCCAAATCGGGTAATAAGCATGGAGAAGGAAAAGGGAAAAAGAAATAATTGCATAGTAAAAACAATATTAATATTTTAAAAATGAAAAAAATACTTTTAGGATTATTGCTCCTGATTTTGATCTCAGGAGCCGGACTATCCGCCCAGAATGATAACTACAGTGAGCGATTTGGAAGAACACTGAATCTGGGAGTGGGAATTGGAGGTTATTCTGGATATTACGGATATATAGGGCACATGCTGCCGGTAATCAGTGCGAATTATGAATTTGATGTAGTGCGAAGTTTCACCCTGGCCCCTTTTGCCACCATCTATTCGTACCGTGAAGGATATTACAGGGAAACCGTTATTCCATTGGGTGTTAAGGCGTCCTACTATTTTGATAATCTCCTCAGGGCGAATTCGAACTGGGATTTTTATTTGGCAGGTTCTTTAGGGTTTGCCTTTGTAAGTTCAAAATGGTATGACGGACATCAGGGCGACGGCACTCTTCATTCGGCAAATCCTTTGTTCATAGATATGCACCTGGGAATTGAATACCACTTAAATGATCGGTTGGGTATTTTCCTTGACCTGTCAACCGGAGTATCAACTCTAGGCTTGGCGTTCCACTAAAAGAATATCCATTATGTCACCAGAAAATCAACTAAAATGGATACTGCAGAACTTGAAAAATCGAAAGTTCACATAACTGTTGAAATAATCGAATATATAGCAAACTCCGTGGTCATAAAAACAATTTTGAAAAAATCAACAGGGAATATCACTGTGATGTCTTTTGACAATGGCGAAGGATTGGGCGAAAAAACAACTCCCTTCGACACTTTTGTTCAAATCATTGACGGACAGGCTGATATTGTGATAAATGGGGAGTCAAATCTCCTGGCTACAGGTGAATCAATAGTGATCCCGGCTCATGCACCGAATTTTGTTAACCCGAACGGTCGTTTCAAAATGATCCAGACCGTGATAAAATGCGGTTACGAATAGCTTTGGCTTATGTGTTACTAACTAATTCACTTCTATCTCATGAAAAAAACAATAACCCTGATAGTTGCAGTACTGCTGCTGTTTGGCGCAGTTCAGAATGCCGGGTTTTCTCAAAATAAGAATGAATTAAAAACCCCTCGGTTTGGTGTAAAAGGCGGAGTAAACTTCGCAAACTTATACACGGCAGATGCTGATTACAACCGGATGATTACGGGTTTCAATGTCGGGCTTTTCGGTAAATTAACCATTTTCAATGGCCTTGCTGTCCAACCTGAAATCAATTTCGCCACCAAGGGTTCAAAGGTAACATACAATGGTACCTTAATTGACGGGACTGCCCTCTTCAACCTGAACTATGTCGAAATACCACTCCTTTTTGTTGTCAACTTTGCCAGGAATTTTAATGTCCACTTTGGCCCTTATGCCGCCTTCCTGGTAAGCGGAAAAGTCTCAAACGAATCAAATGTCAATCTCTTTGACTTTGAAAGCAATATAAATACTAAGGATTACAACCGTCTGGATGCGGGTTTTGCAGTTGGAACCGGTATTGATATCGGGGGTATCAGCCTGGGAGGCCGGTACAGTTACGGACTGTCCACTGTAGGCAAGGAAAAAACAATCATGGGTATCACCTATATTTTCCCCGATGCTCATAACGGTGTGATCAATTTCTACGTCTCTATTTCAATCAATTAATATTTAAGTCATGGGCAATTTACTCTATATCATCGCAATTGTACTTCTCATATTATGGGCACTCGGTTTCTTTGCGTTTAATGCAGGCTCAATCATTCACATTCTGCTGGTCATCGCAATCATCGCCATCCTGTTACGACTTATCAGGGGGTCTGGCCGTGTAAACCTTTAGGTATCCCTGTTTCAATCCGGAATCGTTATTCTTATTGTTAGACAGATCTTTTATAACTTAACAGGAACTCGTAAATTAGCGGCCTGTTTTGCTGATTAGATTTATCTTTTTGCCTCATAACAAGTTAGAATAATGAGAAGATGGCGCATCGAAGACTCCGCCGAATTGTACAATATCAACGGCTGGGGTATCAATTATTTTTCTATCAATGAAAAAGGTCATGTCGTTGTTTCCCCTAAAGCCAAGGGAGTTAAGGTCGACCTGAAAGAGCTGATAGATGAACTCCAGCTTCGGGATGTATCGGCACCCATGCTGATACGGTTCCCTGACATTCTCGATGACCGGATTGAGATCATGTCTAGCTGCTTCAAGGTGGCCGCTGAAGAATACGAATACAAAGCACAGAATTTCATCATCTATCCGATTAAAGTCAACCAGATGCGTCCGGTTGTCGAAGAAATAGTCAATCATGGGAAAAAGTTCAATATCGGACTTGAAGCGGGATCCAAACCCGAATTGCATGCCGTTATTGCCATAAATACCGATACGGATTCGCTGATCATCTGCAACGGATATAAGGACGAGGATTACATCGAGCTGGCTCTCCTGGCGCAGAAGATGGGAAAACGGATTTATATCGTGGTTGAAAAACTCAACGAACTCAAGCTGATTACTAAGATCGCCCGGCAGCACAAGATCCTGCCAAATATCGGAATACGTATCAAACTTGCGAGCTCCGGAAGCGGAAAATGGGAGGATTCCGGCGGTGATGTCAGCAAATTCGGACTTACCTCCTCAGAACTCATCGAAGCACTGGAGTACCTGGAGCGCAACAAAATGACCGAAGCCCTGAAGCTCGTTCATTTCCATATCGGCAGCCAGGTGACGAAGATCCGCCGGATCAAGCTGGCACTCCGGGAAGCCTCCCAGTTCTATGTCCAGCTTCGGAAAAGGGGCTTCAATGTTGAGTTTGTCGATATTGGCGGAGGACTTGGAGTTGACTATGACGGCACACGCTCTTCAAACAGCGAAAGCAGCGTCAACTACAGCATTCAGGAGTACGTGAACGATGCAACCTTCGCCATGGTTGATGCCTCTGACAAGAATGATATTCCCCATCCAAACATTATCACGGAATCCGGACGGTCGCTTACGGCACACCACTCAGTACTCGTGTTCGAGGTACTTGAAACAGCTTCAATCCCGGCCTGGGATGACGACGAAGAGCTGGGACCCGATGTTCATGAACTCGTGAGGGAACTCTATGACTCATGGGAATTGCTCAACCAGCCCCGCATGCTGGAAACCTGGCATGATGCCCAGCAAATCCGGGAAGAAGTACTCGAAAGGTTCAGCCTTGGCCTCCTCGATATCAAAACCCGGGCACAGATCGAGCGCCTCTTCTGGTCGATTGCAAAAGAGATTTATCAGATGACCGGCGAGCTAAAGCATATTCCCGAGGAGCTGGTTCTGCTACCTAAACTATTGGCCGACAAATACTTCTGCAACTTTTCCCTGTTTCAATCCCTGCCTGATTCATGGGCTATTGACCAGATATTTCCGATAATTCCAATTCATCGGTTGGATGAGCGCCCCGACCGGGCGGCAACCATTCAGGATATTACCTGTGACTCCGACGGCAAGATCGATAATTTCATCTCAACCCGGAACCTTTCGTATTACCTCCCGGTCCATTCCCTGAACTCAAAAGAGCCCTACTATATTGGAGTTTTCCTCGTCGGCGCCTATCAGGAAATCCTGGGCGACCTTCACAACCTGTTTGGCGACACCAATGCAGTACACGTCTCCGTCGACAGCAAAGGATATTACATCGACCAGATCATTGATGGTGAAACCGTTGCCGAGGTCCTCGACTACGTTCAGTATAACCCGAAAAAAATGGTACGAACCGTTGAAACCTGGGTAACTTCCTCCGTTAAGAGCGGCATCATTTCGGCTGAAGAGGGGAAAGAGTTCCTGTCAACGTACCGGTCGGGACTATACGGGTACACTTACCTTGAATAGGGGCACAAGGGCATAGGGGCATAGGGGCATAGGGAAATGAGACTTAAATCAGACAATATAGTTTTGCGATCCTGGCAAGAGGACGATTTGGCTTCGTTGTTGAAGCATGCCAATAATTTCAATATCTGGATAAATCTCAGGGATGCGTTCCCGTTTCCCTACACGGCAGATTCGGGCAGAGATTGGCTCGACATGGCTTTGAAAGAGAAACACAACCTACTATTGGCCATTGAGGTTGATAGTGAGGCAGTTGGCGGAATTGGCGCTCATTTTTTGTCAGACGTGTACCGGAGCAATTGCGAAATCGGCTATTGGCTGTCGGAGGCTTTTTGGGGACGTGGGATTGTGAGCACGGCAGTCACACTGCTGGTTGACCATATCTTCACATTTTACCCCGATATAACCCGGATCTATGCCGACCTTTTCGCCTATAACCTTCCATCTGCAAGGGTTTTGGAGAAATGCGGCTTTCACCTCGAAGCCATTCATAAGAATGCCGTACTGAAGAACGGCAAGGTGGTTGATGAGCACCGGTACGTCAGATTTCGTGACACGTGAGACTTGATCCGTGACTCACTTGTCATCCCCGCGAAAGCGGGGACCGGTTTCATAGCGTACAGAACTTAACGGGACACGATCCCCGCTTTCGCGGGGATGACAAGTGCACCAGCGTAACTGGTAGCCGGTAACCGGCAACCGGTAACAATTTCCTACCTTTGCCCCATGAAACAACGTGTTGTGGTCGGCATTTCCGGTGGGGTTGATTCCGCCGTGGCAGCGTGGCTCCTGAAAAATCAGGGTTACGATGTGGTGGGCCTGTTCATGCGGAACTGGCATGATACAACCGGATTGATCTCCGCCGAATGTAGCTATGAAGACGATGTTCTGTTCGCTAAAATGACAGCCAACAAAATCGGAATACCCTTTCACGAAGTGGATCTGAGCGATCAATACCGCGCCCGTGTGGTGGATTACCTTTTTAGGGAATATGAGGCAGGACGCACCCCGAATCCGGATGTTCTCTGCAACCGTGAAATTAAATTCGACGCCTTTGTTGAAGAAGCCATTAAGCTGGGAGCCGAAAAGGTTGCAACCGGTCATTATGCCCGCGTCAATGAGGCCGATACTCCGGCCGGACCTGTTTACCGTCTTCTGGCCGGGCTCGATAAAAATAAGGACCAGAGCTATTTTCTATGCCAGCTGAACCAGCAGCAACTGAGTCGTGCGATGTTCCCGCTTGGCGAACTGACCAAGCCGGAAGTACGCGACATCGCCCGGGAGCAGGGATTGGCAAACGCCGAACGGAAGGATTCCCAGGGCATCTGCTTTGTTGGGAAAGTTGATCTTCCGGTATTTCTTCAGCAGAAACTGGAGGCAAAACAGGGCCGGATCATCGAAATTCCTAAGAAAATATTCCTGCCCCCGGTTGGCAGCACGGTTGAAGAGCTCGCCAGGCCGATCGAACTGACTCCCGATATGGGTGTTCAGATCGGAAAACACCAGGGGGCTCATTTCTATACCATCGGCCAGCGCAAAGGGTTGAACGTTGGCGGCAAAGAAGAACCCTTGTTCATCCTGGCCACCGATATCGTAAACAACATCATCTATGTGGGTCAGGGCCAGGAACATCCCCTGCTTTTCAGGCAGGCGCTGCTGGTAAAAAATCCGGAAATACACTGGATCCGGCCTGATCTGGCGATGGTACCGGGAGAAAACCGACGGACTCTGGCCAGGATCCGCTACCGGCAGGAACTGCAATCCGCAGAAATCATCCGGAAAGAAGAAGGAATTTATATTAAATTTGATATACCCCAGCGCGCCGTTGTTCCCGGTCAGTTTGCCGTTTGGCATGACGGGGAGGAACTTATCGGAAGCGGGGCGATAAGCCAATAACCTGATTTGACTTATGCTCGAACCCGTCCTCTACATTGGCATTGCCCAATCGATCTTCGGGGGCCTGGTGATTGCAACCCGGCGGCCGCAGTCATTGGCTGACAGGTATTTATCTGCATGGCTGTTCCTTATCGGCCTGGAAATGATTCTGGCCCTGCTGCAGCTGACCTGGCTGGATCACCTACCGTACCAGATTCCTTTTCTCGTGGTACCCTTTGTGTATGGGCCGTTTCTCTATCTGTACGTGCGGACACTGATTTCAGAGGCACCCCGGTGGAGGTGGTGGGACCTGCTTCATTTCGGGCCATTTATCCTTTTCCTCGGACTTGCATTTCTCTTCCGCACCAGTCCGGATGAATCCGTCAGGCTGCCAATCTGGGCTCACCCTACCCGAATCGCCCGAATCATCTATGAATTACTTATTTTTTGCTCTTTTACCACGTACAGCGCTCTCTCGTATATACTTCTCACCCACCACAGGAAAGTAATCCGCGAGGAGTTTTCTTACAGTTCAAGCAAAATCACCCTGACCTGGCTACTTTTCATTTCAATCACCGTTTATGCTTCGTATGCCCTGACCTTTCTCTCGTCAGGTATCCAGATGCTCGTAATCAAGCTGCCTTTTGATCCAAAAATCTTCTCCTTTACAGGACTCACCCTGTTCTCCTATGCTTTCAGCTTCTATGGACACCGGCAGGCAGGTATTTACAGGGAAAAAAGTCCGGAAAAAACCCCTGACATTGGCACATCTAAATATGCCAAATCGGGCTTGCACCCCGAAGACCTCCGAAGGTTAGCCCAGGCAATGGACACCCTCATGGAAACCCGGCAGCTTTATCTGCATCCGGAGCTATCACTGGCGGAAGTTGCGGAGGAACTGCAAGTGCCAAGGCACCATCTAACCCAGGCTTTAAATACGGAAATAGGCAGAAACTTTTATACCTACATCAACGAACTTAGGGTTAAAATCTTCATGGAAAAGGTAGTCGACCCCCGAAACAAGGATTACACATTCCTGTCCATCGCTTACGATTGCGGATTTAACTCAAAATCCACCTTCAATTCCGTCTTCAAACGGATAACCGGGTTTACTCCATCCGAATATCTCAAGTCGGTTGGCCGAATTGAGTAATCAACCTTAAACGCTGGTTGACTGCAGATTGACCGTCCATCCCACTTAACCTGTACGTCCGGATTATGCATCCCGTCAAGTCAGGTCGATTGCTAATCGGTCAGGGATTACCTTCGGGTAAAAAACCACCATGTTCCGTTTTTTTTTCGCATTACTGGCTTGCATTCTCCTATTCCTTCCGGCGAAAACACAAGGGCTATTTGAATCCGGTTTGAACAACACCGGTAAGAATAATACATCCCAGATGATATTATCAGGTTATACCCGGGCTGCCGGCTACATCGGACTCAATAAGGAAACCGATCCTCTTCTGCACAGCCTGTACAGCGAGACCGCCTTGCGGATGAAAGCAACCAGCGGTGCCCGCGGTCAGGCTTTTGCCGACATCCGTTTCCGCACCGGAGCGGAATTCGGGAAAGCCTTTACGGAAATTGACGTCAGGGAAGCCTATGCCGATCTCTATCTGGGCAAATTCGACCTGCGTGCCGGCAAGCAGATTTCCTCCTGGGGCCGGGCCGATGGCTTTAACCCGACCGACAACCTGACGCCAAAGAACTATTTTGTCCGCTCCTCCGATCCGGATGATATGCGGCTGGGTAACTTCATGCTGAGAGGCCGCCTCAAACCCTGGTCCTTCCTGATCATCGAGGCTGATGTCGTACCATGGTATATACCCTCCAACTACCGGTTCGACCTGGTTGACATGCCTGATTTTGTAACGATTGAATCACCAACCCACCCCGGATATATCTGGGACAAGAGCACCGTTGCGGCAAAACTCGACCTGATCCTCAGCGCCGCTGAAGGATCCGTTTCCTGGTTCTCCGGATATGACCCGATGCCGGTACTCAGGCCAGGAGCACTTCCCAATCCCCCCTTTACTGATTTCAGCCTTAGCCTGTACCAGGTTCCGTTCCGCCAGCAGACCCTGGGTGCCGACTTTGCAACAATTATCCTCAAAACCGGTTTGCGCGGTGAGTTCGCCTGGAAAAAGCCGATAGTATCAGAAGAACCTGATCCTTTGCTGCCTGCAGAGGAAATCCAGTGGGTTTTGAGTCTGGACCGGGAATTCGGTCCCCTGAGATTGATTGCCTCCTACAACGGGAAATTCATTCCGGGGTTCACACCTGCGGACCCTCCGGCAGCATTCGATCCGGCCATGCTTGCCGATTCTTCATTGTGGCCCTACCTGGGTCCCATGCTGACCGGTCAGATAGGTAATTACAACCGCGTGCTGTTCGACCAGACTAACGAATGGAGCCATACAGTCATGGTCCGCCCGTCATTGACCCTGCTTCATGAAACGCTGGAACTGGAGGTCAATGCGCTCTATAACATATCAACCAGCGAATACCTGCTTTATCCAAAGGTCACCTGGCATATTTCCGACGGTGTACGGGCGGAAATCGGATACCAATATTATGAAGGCGGCGATTACACCCGTTTCAATTGGATCCGCAAGGTTTTCAACGGACCTTTTTGTGAGATCAGAATAAATTTTTAACCAGAATTGATAAATGAAAACTGCTGGTTTAATTGCACTCTGTGTACTACTCCTGTCTTTCACAATGGACCATCCTAAAATCCGTATCGGATTGATCAACATCCGTAATACTATGGGTGTGGTCCGGATTTCGGTATGCGCTTCGGAGGATCAATTCCCCTATCATCCTTTCCGGACGTATATTTTAACAAAAGATTCCCTCCGCGACGGCAATCTGCAAACCACAATCACCGACCTGGATCCGGGAACCTACGCCATCAGCCTGCTGGATGATGAAAACAATTCAGGGGGGATGGATTACAACTTTCTGGGCATCCCGCAGGAGGGTTATGGCTTTGCTAACAACGTGAAACCGCTGCTAAAATGTCCTGATTTCAAGCGATGCCTTGTAACACTGACAGATGGTGAGAACAACCTTGAAATGATCGTCCGATATAAGAACTAGAATGGCAAACTTCACCTACCGTTACCGCTGGCTCATAATTATCGTTTCCTGGTTCATCGCCATTGGCTTTGCCCTGGCTATTCCCCGTATAACAATCGATGCTGAAGTTGAAGGCCTCATACCGGCTTCCATGGAATCCAAAATCAATACAGACCAGATCGAGGATATGTTCGGTGGGAGCGATATGATCATCGTGATTCTGGAGAATACGGATATACTGGCTGATTCCACACTTTTACGGCTTCAGAACATTGAGTCGGAATTCTCTCAATTGCCCGAGATCGAGCGGACCCTGTCACTGTTCACCATGAAGGATATAAAGGGCCAGAATGGAGCCATGATTGTAGATCCTGCCCTGCCCGGCATTCCGCGGAATGAAGAGGAAAAGGAAGCCACACGCAAATCTCTTGCCGCAAATGATATGGTAATGGGAGTCGTGCTCTCGCATGATTTTACACTTACAGCTATTATCGGTTCCGTTCAGAAAGAAACCAACGACAAGGAGCTCATGGTTGCCGTTAAAGACATTATTCTAAAACATCCCGGTGGAGAACCGGTCTATCTTGGTGGGTATCCGGTTGTTGGACAATCCATCACCGACAATATATTGCATGACATCAAGATTCTGCTGCCGCTGGCTTTCCTGTTCATACTGCTGGTTCTGGGCCTCTCTTTCCGCGATCTAAAGGGAGTTCTTCTGCCACTGTCGGTTGTTCTGATGTCTGTCCTGGTCACCGTAGGGCTTATTCCACTTTTAGGATGGAAATTTTCTTTGGTAACGGTCCTTTTACCCATCATGATGATTGCTATCGGGAATAATTACGGAATATATCTCGTAAACCGATACCAGGAGATTCTGAAACGTGAACCGGAAATCGGGAAAACTCATTTGTTGAAGAAATTGTCCGAGGCACTGAATAAACCCATTCTGGTATGCGCACTCACCACCATTGCCGGCGTTTTGGCCTTGCTCACACATATTATTGTTCCGGCGCGGGAAGTTGGGCTCCTTGCCGCCATCGGGATTGCCTGGGCGCTGATCCTGAGCCTCTTCTACATTCCTGCATTCCTGGCTGTTTTACCAAAATCAACGACACGCATCACAAACAATAAGCCGCATATCAGCCCTCTTGAGCATTTCCTGTGTAAAACCGGCGTGTTGATTACTAATAAACCAAAAACAGTTCTGCTGATCACGGTACTTATCACCCTGATAATCGGAGCAGGTATGATCAGACTTAAAGTGGAGGGGAACACCATTAATTTCTTTTCAAAAAAAGATCCGATACGGAAAACATCGTCGATGATTGACAAGAATTTTGGAGGCTCTCAAACCCTTTCCATTCAGTTTCAAGGTGATATTAAGGATCCTGCCCTGCTTGGACGAATGGATCAATATGAGTCGACCCTGAAAAATGAAAAAGGGGTCGGTCAGGTTATTTCGATCGCCTCAGTTATCAAACTGATGAGCAAATCGCTTCTCGATCCGGAGGATCCCGGATACAATAAGATACCCGAAACCCGCGACGGGGTTGCTCAGTACATCGAGCTTTACAGTATGAACGGGGATCCGGCTGATTTTGAGCAACTGGTTGATTTCAATTATGAAAACGCCCAGATGGTGATCAGGATTAATGATGCCTCAAGTTCAACGGTTCTAAGCCTGGTAAAAAAGATCCGGGAAATGACGCGGGAGGATCCGATGGTTGCCCGGATCGGAGGTATCGGTCTCATATCCGCAGAAATGACGGATAGCCTGGTAACAGGCCAGTGGCGGTCTACTGCCTTGGCGATTTTGATTGTCTGTCTGCTGGCGATGTGGATCTTTAAAGCCTGGAGGGCGGGTCTAATGGTGCTCTTCCCACTGGGAACTGCCTGCATCGTCCTGTTCGGCATAATGGGCTGGGTTGGTATTCCTTTCGATCCGGCTACCACCCTGATCACCTCGGTAATGATTGGTTGTGGTGTCGATTATACGGTTCAGTACCTCTGGCGACAGCGTGCCGAAATGGCGGCGGGCCGTTCCCAGGCAAGGGCAATAATTGAAACGCTTTTCACAACCGGTCAGGCCATAACGTTCAACGCCCTGGCTGTCATGATAGGATTTACTCCATTGATATTCAGTTCTTTCAGTCCGATACGGTTTTTCGGCCTGATGATGTTCGTTTCCATATTTATCTGCCTGATCGGGGCATTGGTTATTGTTCCGGCGATTATGATGGTGTGGACGCCGAAATTTATGGTTGACAGACGACCGATGACTGACGACCGTCAACGTGCCGGTACGGGCGACCGGTGGTCGCCCACTTTTGATACTAAATACATATAAAATGAAAACTATCCTGATGATCACCCTGCTGGCCGCGTCTGCCCTTAGTCTGGCCGCCCAACCCAATGCGAATGAGATAATGAAGAAATCACGCGATCAGGCGAAAGTATCGGGACTTGAGTCCCGGACTAAACTCGAGATTCATGATGGTAAGGGAAATACCCGGGTGAGGGAAACCACAATGGCTTCCAGAACTTTTCCAGACGGGACCGAAAAGCGTGTCATTGTTTTTCTGGCTCCGGCCGATGTGAAGGGAACCTCAATGCTGATTTTCGACTATGATAAAAAGGAAGACGATATGTGGGTGTACATGCCGGCACTCAGAAAATCAAGAAAGATTGTCTCGTCGGAGAAAACCAAAAGCTTTATGGGTTCTGAGTTTTCGAACTCCGATCTGGCAGTGGGCAATATCGATGATTTCACCTATACCCTGGATGGAACCGAGTCGGTTGATCAGCAGGAATGCTGGAAAATAATAATGTTGCCGGCAAACCCGCAGATTGCTACTGACTATGGAATTTCTTCCAAGGTCACCTGGATTGGCAAAAAAGATTACATAACCCGTAAAGTCGTCTTTCTGGATGCTTCCAATACTCCCTTCAAGGAAATGTACTTTACCGGAATCAAACTCCTGGATCCGGCAACCCAGAAGTATTTTGTCACCCATATGGTGATCAAAAATCTGAAAAACAACAGGTTCAGCGAAATGAATATGGATCAGATCAGTCTGAATAAAGCAGTTAAAGAAGAATTCTTCACCTTATCATTTATAGAAAAACAATGACTTTAGAGGAATTAAGCGAATTGACCACCCGAAAGCGGGTGCTGGTCACCGGCGGTGCCGGATCGGTAGGCCTTGAGGTATTGCGCGAGCTCTATCAGCATAAAACATGGTACGAAGTTACGGTCCTTGACAAAAACAGTCCGGATATTTTGAGGAAGCTCAAGCCATACCGTAATGAATTCAGGATTATAACCGGCAATATTTTTGACAGGGAAGTCGTCGACCGGGCCACAGCCAACATTGACTTTGTCATACATCTGGCTGCTGTGATTCCGCCGCTTGCCGATCTGAAACCTGATCTGGCCGAGAAAGTGAATATCGGGGGGACAAAAGTTTTGGTAAGATCACTGGAAAAAAACTCTCCCGATGCATTTTTGCTTTTTACCTCCTCGATTTCGGTTTATGGCGACCGGGTCTATAATCCCTGGATCACGGCAGAGGATCCACTCCTGCCAAGCGAAGGGGATTATTACGCGGAAACGAAAATCCGGGCCGAAAAGATGATCCGTCAATCCAGGCTAAACTGGGCTGTTTTCAGGCTTTCAGCCATCATGAGCCCGGATGCCCGACTGGATCCCTTGTTTTTTCACATGCCCCTGGATACGAGCCTGGAAATTGCCACTTCACGCGATACCGGATTTGCCCTGGTTGAGGCCATCTATCATCAGGACAGCATCCGCGGTCAGGTATTCAATTTATCAGGTGGAGGGGGTTGCCGGACTACTTACCGGGAATTTCTCTCCAATGCCTTCAGGATCAAGGGTCTCAAAAAGCTGGATTTTCCTGAGGCAGCTTTTGCGGAAAGGAACTTTCACTGCGGATTCTATACCGACTCAGACAAGCTGGAATCCATCCTGCATTTTCAGCGCGACAGCCTTGAAACCTTTTACGGAATGCTGGAAAGCAAAGGCAGCAATTCCACAAAAAAACTTTACTCTCTTTTCCATACCCTGATAAAGAAATACCTCCTCCGGAAATCGGAGCCTATGAGAGCCCTGCAAAATGGACATAAACCGGCAATTCATCGATTCTATTATTCCCAGGTGCCATAATTGTAAAAGATTTGTCCGTAACTTTGGGAAAATACTTACGGTCAGTCAATGCCCGGATGTCGGTCGACAAGGCAACCGGCATGGCGGTTGAGTGGCCGGACCAACAGGTCTTATAAATGTAAGTCTTATGAAAAATTTACAAAACCACCAGTCAGGTTCGGCAGATATCAATAACCCCGTGGTTTCAGCCCGGGGCTTCTTCCGCCGTAACAACCTCTTCCGCACGATCTTCGGCATCTTCAGCCTGTCGGGGATCATGTTTACTTTTCAGGCCTGCTACGGCACGCCTCAGGATTTTGGCCTCGATCTGCTGGTACAGGGGAAGGTCGTTTCGGGCTCTACAAAGGAAGGGATTCAGGGTATAAAAGTCAGCGTTCCGTCCAATGGACAGTACACAGAAACAGCTTCCGACGGCACTTTCATGCTGTACACCGAACGCCAGCCGGAATACCGGATCTCGGTTACCGATACCGATGGCGCGCTGAACGGAGTTTATCAGGCTAAAGATACCGTGATAACTGTGCCCGAAACAATCGAATCTATTGATCTCAGGATCGAATTAAACTGATTCGGTTTGTCGGCCGGCCTCACAGTTAAGCAGCGGATTCTGCTGAACACCTTCCGCCGCTTCAGGAAAAACGAATCTGCTCTCCATCCGCTCCGCTACCTTTTTTGGGAATGCACGCTCCGGTGCAACCTGAGTTGCCTCCATTGCGGTTCCGATTGCCTTACCAATTCCAGCATACCGGACATGCCGGCTGAGGATTTCCTCGGTACAACCGCACGGATTGCAAAAGTTCATCCTCCCGCCAACATTACGGTGGTACTCACCGGAGGCGAACCCTTGCTGCGTAAGGATTTGGCCGAAATTGGCTTCAGGCTTCGAGAACAAGGTTTCCGGTGGAGCATGGTAACCAATGGGTATGCCTTAACCCCTGACCGGTTAAACCAGCTTGTCAATGCCGGCCTCGGCGCCGTCACGGTAAGCCTCGACGGACTCTCAGACGATCATAACTGGCTGCGCAACAATCCCGACAGCCATCGAAGGGCGCTTGAAGCCATCCGGCTGGTTGCACGCCAGGGCAGGCTTAATTCCGATGTTGTTACCTGTGTCAATAAAAGGACCATTCACCATTTAGAGGGTATCCAAAATGAGCTTGCCGAAACAGGTATCCGGAACTGGAGACTTTTTACCATCAGTCCGATAGGCCGGGCTGCAAATGAACCTGAATTACAGCTGGATGGGGAGGAATTAAAAAAACTGATGCATTTCATCAGGGAAAACCGGAAAAACAGGGAGGTCCCCGAGGCATCGTTCAGCTGCGAAGCCTATATCGGACCTTACGAAGGGGTTGCCCGGGAGGGATTTTTCTTCTGCAGGGCCGGGGTTCATATCGGGTCTATCCTGGCCGACGGATCCATTTCAGCCTGTCCGAATATCGATAGAACACTTGTCCAGGGAAACATTTACCAGGATGATTTTAACGATGTGTGGGAAAAGCAGTTCCGCCCCTTCCGAAACCGCTCCTGGAACCGGATCCATGAATGCTCCATCTGCAGCGAATACAAATTTTGCGAGGGTGGTGGACTGCATGAATGGGACTATGGCAATCTGAGGTTGCGCAGGTGCCATTTTAATAAGATCGTGACGGGTGAACCGTGAGGCGCAACCCGTGATCCTATGGATTTTAGTTTTTGGGTTCAAGGTCCGAGGTCCGAGGTTCGGGATTCGGGGTTCGAGGCCGCTCTGGCCAGATTCCGTCCCTTCCTGTCATCCCGACGAAAGTCGGGATCTCCTCCCTCGAAGCTCCAGGCAGGAGATTCCGGCTTTCGCCGGAATGACAGCCCAGCCGTACCGGCCGGCCTCAGTGCCGGCCTAACCGGCAACCGGCAACCAGCCTTACCTCACCTCCACCGCCACCACAGATTTAGCCGGCAGTGTTACCTGCAAGCCCGTAGCGCCGGTCTTTTTGAATCCCTTGAAATCAACGGTTTTCACCGTATTCGGTTTATCGAAGGAATTATAGGAATTGTATTCCGGGGCAGTAAGAACAGTGGCAGAATTAACCTTCTCAAAAGTCTTGCCTACCAGTTCTACAGAAAGTGTGATTTCTTTATCGGGGTTCAGGTTAGAAAGTGTGAGGTGTATATTTCCGTTGGTATCTTCACTAACCGAGCCGGACAAAGCCGGAATCTTCTTACCGTCCATCTCATAATCCTCGCATATCAGCTTTCCATTCAGCAATTTTCCGTCCTGATGGGCGCTGTACATTTTGAAAACATGATAGGTTGGGGTAAGGACCATTTTCTCCTTTTCCGTCAGGATAACAGCCTGTAAAACGTTAATAGTCTGTGCAATATTGGCCATTTTTACCCGGTCGGCATGATTATTGAAAATGTCGAGGGTAACTGCGGCAATCAGGGCATCCCGCATGGAATTCTGCTGAAACAGAAAACCGGGCTCGGTTCCGGGCTCAACATCGGTCCAGATTCCCCACTCATCCACCATCAAACCGATTCGCTTCTGCGGATCATATTTATCCATAATCTGGCTGTGCTTTTCAATCAGCTCATTGATCTTCAATGCTTTTTCCAGACCTGAGAAATAGTATTTCTTTTCAAATCCCGTGGCCGCCGATTTATTGCCCCAGCCAGCACCTGCAATGGTGTAATAGTGCAGTGACAGTCCGCTCATGCTTCCGGGCTTCTGTTTCATTAATACATCCGTCCAGTTGTAGTCGGCACCGTTGGCCCCGCATCCGATCTGGTACAACTTCCACTGACCATAAATGCCGGCCATCTCGGAATAATTTCTAAGGAGGTTCACATAGTAATCCGGAGTCATGCTCCCGCCACAACCCCAACTCTCATTACCAATTCCGATATATTTCACGTTCCAGGGTTTCTCCCGGCCGTTCTGCCGCCGCAGGTTCGCCATCGGAACATCCTTATCGGAATTCATGTATTCGATCCAGTCGGTCATCTCAACAACGGATCCGCTACCCACATTGGCAGAAATATAAGGTTCACAACCAAGCATTTCACAAAGATTCAGGAACTCATGCGTTCCAAACGTATTGTCTTCGACTACCCCGCCCCAGTGATAATTCATCATTTTCAACCGCTTCTCTTTCGGCCCGATTCCGTCCTTCCAGTGGTAGGTATCGGCAAAACAACCGCCAGGCCACCGCAGTACGGGGATTTTCATCTCCTTTAAAGCATCAAGAATATCCTTGCGGTACCCGTTCACATTGGGAATCTTAGAATCCGGTCCCACCCAGATGCCATCGTAAATGCAACGGCCCAGATGCTCTGCAAAATGACCGTAAATGTTTTTGTTAATCCTGATGTCCTTCTTTTGAGTATCAACAATCAACTTATTGGTTTCCTGCGATTTAATCGATACAAAACACATAAAAAAAACGAGGAGGGTAAGGAGTTTTTTCATAAGATTTGGCAATTAGTGTATGAGATACGTTTATCAAAGATAGGAAAATTGTAGAGACGCATACATGCGTCTGTTGCTGGTTACTGGTTACTGGTTAGGCCGGCACTGAGGCCGGCCTGTACGGCAAGGCTGTCATTCCGGTGAAAGCCGGAATCTCCTGACAGGAGCTGCGAGGCATGGGATCCCGACTTTCGTCGGGATGACAGTGTCTTCCGCATCACGCGTCACGCGTCACGAAAAAACGCTGCAGCCCGGGCGCACGCCATGCGCCCATACAAGTCATTCCGCTATCCTGTTCCTGCTGTAATGCGGCAGGCTGAACAGCAAAAAGAACAGCAGTCCGCCGAGGGCAAAGAGTGAAGACATTTCATAGGTCCAGGATAACCCCATGCGCCCTGCAAAAATGCCGGTAAGGACGGCTCCGATGCCAATTCCCAGATCAAGCCCCGTAAGAAAGGTGGAATTTGCGGCGCCTCTCCTGTCGCGGTGAACCACATTGTTGGCCATAGTCTGGAGGGTTGGAAAAATCACCCCAAAACCGATACCCACTGTGAATCCTGCGGCCAGAAACCCAAATGGAATGGGAATCTGTGAAAGCAGCATCATCCCGCCCGACACGGCGAGTATTCCGAAAACCGATATCAGTGTTGGGCCATACTTGTCGAAAAGCTTGCCGGAAAAGACTCGCGTAAGTGCCGTTCCTCCAGCCATCACGAAAAAGAACCATCCCGTCAGGTGATTCAGTCCGATCTCCTTCGCATAAAGGGTAACAAAAGTGATGATCCCGCCATTCGTGGCCGCCAGAATCATCATGTTTGCAGAAACCGGGAGCGATTGTTTTGCGATAAGCTTTTTAAAGCTGAATGTCCTTCTTTCCGGTCGGTCAAACCGGGGATAGGACAGCAGGAGGGATGCTCCCGCACCCAGGAATGAAATCACACCTGCGATCAGAAAAACCATCGTAAAACTGCCGGTCTGCATCAATTTAATCCCCAGAACGGGCCCGATCGACATGGCAATGGTAAAAGAGAGACCGAAATAACCGATCCCCCTGCCCCGCTTTTCATAAGGCACAAAATCTACAACCAGTGTGAAACCGGAAGTCGTTGCAGCACCCCAGTTAAGTCCGTGCAGAAAGCGCAGGATCATCAGCGGAAGAATAGCCGCCGAAACCGGGTAGAGGAAAAAAAGAATGGAGAACAGTACAATGGAGATCAGGAAGAGGGTTTTACGGCCATAGGTATCGAGAACAAATCCGGTAAAAGGGCGAACCAGGAGCGCTGCCAGGGTATACATGGCCATGATGATACCCACTTCTTTCTTGTTGGCCTGCAAAACTTCCTGCAGATAGACCGGCAACGTAGGCATCAGAAGGTAGAACGCCGTGGATATCAGGACCAATGAAAGGGTTAGCAGAGTAAAATTACGGGTCCACAGGCTATTTGAACCAGGCTGCTTTAAAATCATAGGATGCAGGTTTATCGTGCGAATTTGCATCCAATTCCCGAAATCCCGATGAATAAATCCCTATTTTTGATATTAAACTTATCAATATGAAACCCGTTATCATCCTTTCGACCCTTGCACTTCTTGTATCCGCCGGCTGCGGACCGAAGAAAAACGTGGATTTTCTTAAAGAAACTGAAGTACAGAAAGATTCCCGAATGGAATGGTGGCGGGAAGCCCGCTTCGGCATGTTCATCCATTGGGGCCTCTACTCGGTGCCGGCCGGCGAATGGAACGGTTCAAAAAATCATGCCGAGTGGATCCGCGAAACAGCACAAATTCCCCTCGAAGAGTATGACCAGTTCGTTAGCCAGTTCAATCCGGTAAAATTCAATGCGATGGATTGGGTCAGGATGGCTAAGGACGCAGGCATGAAATACATAGTGATCACCTCCAAGCATCATGATGGATTCGCCCTGTACAATTCCAGGGTCAGTGAATTCGACATCATGGCAACCCCCTTCGGCCGGGATGCCCTTAAAGAACTCAGCACAGCCTGTAAGAAGGAGGGGATAACACTCTGTTTCTATCATTCCATCATGGACTGGCATCATCCCGACTATTTACCAAGGCGTTCCTGGGAAAAAACCCGCACATCTGAAGGAGCTGATTTTAACCGCTATATAAATTATATGAAAGGACAGCTGAAAGAACTTTTAACCCGATATGGCAAACTGGGAGTCCTCTGGTTCGACGGCGAGTGGGAGAACACCTGGACGGAAGAGTACGGAAAAGACCTTTATCAATACGTCAGAAGCCTTCAGCCCGATATTATTATTAACAACCGCGTTACCACCGGAAGATCCGGTATGGCTGGCCTGACAGAATCCGAGACTTTCGGAGGGGATTTCGGAACCCCTGAGCAGGAGATTCCTGCCATGGGACTTCCCGGGATCGACTGGGAATCCTGCATGACCATGAATGATCATTGGGGATACAACAAGGCCGACAAGAACTTCAAATCCACCAGGGAAATTCTTCATATGCTGGCCGATATCGCCTCCAAAGGCGGCAACTACCTGCTCAACATCGGGCCCACATCAGAAGGCGTATTCCCTCAGGAGAGCATCGACCGGCTCAGGGAGATCGGAATCTGGATGAAAACCAACGGGGAATCGATTTACGGAACACAGGCCAGCCCCTTCAGGTCTTTGTCATGGGGCCGATGCACTCAGAAAAACATGACCGAAAGCACCCGTTTGTACCTGCATGTGTTTGATTGGCCTGTTGATCAGAAATTAATGATTCCTGGCCTTGGAAGCAAGCCGATCCGGGCTTACCTGCTTGCAGATGCCTCCCAGGAAGAGCTTACTATTGTGAGGGAAGGAGCCAATATTTTCCTCAACCTGCCGGCTTCAGCACCTGATGCGGTTAATTCCGTTGTTGTTCTCGATATTCAGGGAAAACCCGAAGTTTATGATGCTCCCACAATCGGGGCACCGGCAGCAATTTTTACGGACAAAACCGAAGTGACCATTTCGAAGAATGAAACACTGTCCGATATCCATTATACCCTCGATGGATCCGAGCCTGTCATGGATTCGCCAAAATATACCGGTCCCTTTTCCTTAGCCGAAACTACAACGGTACAAGCCGCCTGCTTCCGTGAAGGCCAGCCCGTTTCGGCCGCACAAACCGCCGTTTTTACCCGGGTAGTCGCGGAACCCGGAAGAGTGCTTTCCCAGGTAAAACCAGGTCTGCTTTATAACCTCTATAGCGGTGATTGGGACACAGTGCCCGATTTTAACGGAATGACACCAAAGATGACTGGTATCGCCACAGATTTCACCCTGGCAAACCAGTCAAAGGATGAAAAATTCGCAATCGATTATCAGGGTTTTCTAAACATTACGGAGGATGGGGTATACACTTTTGCACTCTCCTCCGATGACGGAAGCCTTCTTTATGTCGGCTCCAGCCTGGCCATTAATCATGACGGACTGCACGGTGCCACGACCAGGGAAGCCACCCTGGCCCTGGGAAAAGGCCTCCACACACTCCGTATTTCATTCTTCGAAAAAACCGGCGGGAACAGTCTCTCGCTCCTCTGGAAAAAAAGCGGACAGGAATTTGTTGCCATACCTACTGAGGCGTTTTATTATTACCGGTGAAACGGTTGAAGGTTAAGAGGAGGTTGCCGGTTACCCAAGAGTACTTGTCATCCCCGCGAAAGCGGGGACCGGCTCCATTGCGTACCGCGCTTCAAGGGACGCGGTCCCCGCTTTCGCGGGGAGGACAACGCTCCGAGGCATGGGATCCTTGCCTTCGCCAGGATGACAGTTCTGGCCTAACTGGTAACTGGCAACCGGCAACCGGCTACTATCTTATCTCAGCGCCGCCTTGCTGAACATCGATTCCGGAATGGCTCCATCGAACTGAATCTCATTCATGATAAACTCAGTACCATCCCCTGTTTTAAGCATATCCTTGTATGTCACTTTCGTGGGAAACCATCTGCCCTGAATCTTCTTTACATCACTCAGGGTAGTCTGTTTCAGCAACTTACCTCCTTTGGCGAACCACTCTTCTTTCAGGGGAATACTGCGTTCGGTATCGATCCACATTTTACGCTGGTAATAGGCGGCATCATCGCCTTTAGCCCTGAGTTCAAGCACCCAGCAGGGACGGCCGCTGAAATCTTCGGTTCCGATGACCGCGGCATTATAAACGTCGGTTAGCTTCCGGTCATCCATCATGTCTTCATATGAGAGGTCGGAACCCATCACCGACTGTCTCAGCATATGGCCCGATATCTGGATGATCCGGTCGGCCGACGGGGAAAACATCCAGAGCTGATCATCGAGCTTAAGCATCTTGGTGCCCTTTTCGCGGGCGGGTGAGAGGTACTCGGTAAACGAACGCTTGTCCCCCTCCGACCAGATTTTCATCTCCATCACCCGCTCCCCGCGGGCGGCATGAACGACCATGGTGGCGGTGAAAATTCGGCTTTTTGAAGCCATGTTCTTATCGATCTGGTCAAGTATCTGTGTGGCTGTGGGATTCTGGGCCAGGAGCATACCCGGCACCATTGCGATCCCGATCAATAGTTTTCGCATTATTGAAGTTCTTTAAATAGTTGTGCGGTTTTCCGTTTGTATATCCCGATGCCGGCGAGAGCTGTCCCAATGACTGTGGCAAAAAGTCCGGGCACAAATCCAACATAGAACGTAGCCGGAGTAACCACAGTCCTGAAAACAGATGGAAGCATCATGGAAGAGCTCTTCATCATTCCGGATATATCGATGCCGGTTTTCTGCAACCAATATGCCAGGATCAGTCCGAGAGCGGTTCCCATTACCGATCCGGCAGTCCCGATCAGGACCGATTCCCATAGCATGGAACGGTAAACATGGCCTTTTGATTCTCCCATCGCAAGTCGTACGCCAACCTCGCCATAGCGGCGAAGTCCGCCCAGCAGTCCGGCATTCCACAAAACAATTGACATGGCCATGATAAAAATGAAGATGCCGATACCGATCATGTAGTCCATATAATCAACCATGGCACTCAGTCCGTTCTGATCCCGCAGGGAAACCATGATGGGCGCGAATTCATCCGTAGTATCGGCCTTCGCCATATAACCCGATACCATCCCTGAGGCCAGCTCCTTGTCAAATACTCCCGTCCGGAAGTATCCAAGGATTTCACCAGCGGCATCATTCATATCCAGTGCCATCCGCACATCCTGCAGGTCAGCAATGAACGCCCCCCTGTCGATCGCGTTGCTGCCAAAGGAAACGGTACCGGCCACGGTGAAGTTGTAAAGCGACATGCCGCCGAGCATGGTGGATCCCACCAGCGTAACCGCATCTCCGGGTCCCACCTTGAGATTCTGTGCAAACTGCTCGCTGAGAAGAATTTCACCCGCCTGTTGAGGGATACGGCCCCGTACCATTGATTTTGGAATATTCAGCCGCTCAGCCTCCCTGGAATTCGGGGAAAGCAGGTCGATGCCCCACCCGGCAGCCGGACCCTGTGCGCGAGTTTCGCCTGAGGAATCAGGAGCATCAATCAGCCCGCCGAACCGGATTCGCGAAACCCACTCTACATCAGGATATTCCTTTTCCAGCCCTGCGATCAGGGGAGCAGTGTTGATTAAAGCCAGGTCGTTGGGCATCTGCTCAACACGGTCCCAGTAGGATTTCGTCATCACCTTGACGTGCCCGGTAGAGAACTTGGCGTTGAAATCGATCATGTCGCCCAGGATTCCGGTCATCCAGCTTTGCAGGAAAACCGTCAGCAGGGCGCCGATAAATACAACCGTTACGGGCAGCAGGCTTCGCTGCCGGTCGCGCAACAGTCCTTTAAACAGGAATCGTATCATTGTATTTTACCTTTTATAGCTTCGGTTGGATTCATTTTGGCAATCCTTCGGGAAGGGATATAACTTACTATGGTTGAGGTGACAAGCACAACAACAATAGTAACTCCGATCAATCCCAGGGAGTAAACCGGGAAGATTTTATCGGCAATGGCCAGTCCCATGGTGTCGGTTGTTGCAGGCATCGCAATGCCGCTGGCAGCCTGTGATGCGAGGAAGGGAATTCCATACACTGCCGCAAGAAGGGCGGCCAGCACGGCATTCATCGCACCTTCCGCAGTAAAGAGCCGTACCACCTGCCACCGGGTCATCCCGAGGGCAATCTGGGTTCCGATCTCACGCTGACGGCGGAAGATGGTCAACACCTGAGTGTCAAATATGGCCAGCATAGCCAGGAGTAACAGGACCACATACATAATGCTGCTTCCAAAGGATTTGGTCTTGATAATCTGGTCAATCTCCGCAGTTAACGACTTAAGATCCTTGGAAACCCAGTCGCTGCCTGAATAGTTCAGCAACTCCGATTTCTTGCTGATGAAATAGGTGGCCTTGCCCGGAGCACTCAGCATGGTCTGCAACCTTCTCAGGGGTATCCAGATCTGGCCGGCATCGATGGTGGGAACGTTGCTGTTGAAAATGGCAGCAATCCTGACATCGGCAGCATCGAAAGTTCCATTCGCATCCCTCCACCGAACCGTTACGAGGTCGCCAACCGTGATTTTGTTGGCTTCGGCCATCCGCTTGCCAATCACGGCTGGAATATCTGCCCCGCCACCACTGAATGCGGCAGTTGGAATCTCCACAACCTGTTGATTTTCACTGATCCCCTTTAAAAGAATACTTTGGATCCGGCCTTCAGGATAAAAAGAGGCCATGGTAATGAGCACCGGGGCCAGGTCGCCGGATTCAACCGATGGTATCAGTTCCCCGGGTATCGTTGCAAAACTTTCCTGCAGGGTAAAAGGATCCAGCGGATCGTAATTCTTCTGCCAGAGCTGTCCCTGACCGGTTTGCCAGTGCATCATATCAGACTTCGCCTGCACATCCCAGCCGTCGAGCATCCCATGAATATAAATGATTACGACATAGGACAGCGAGAGGACGAATACATTGAGCCAGGTGCGGAGTCCGGCACCCAGCAGGTTTCGTAAAGCGAGTTTTAGGGTTAGCATGACTGGATCCCCCTATATTTTTGTGACCAGTTCATCGAAGGCAACCTTGCCGTCATACAACCGGATAATCCGGCGAAGATATCCGATCACCTTTTCGTCATGCGTGGCAAACAGGAAGGTTGTTCCCAGCTCCTGATTGAGCTTAACCATGGTTTTCAGGATGTTATGAGAGTTTTCGGCATCGAGATTAGCGGTAGGTTCATCGGCCAGCACGATTTCCGGCTTCTTTACCATGGCCCTGGCAATGGCAACCCGCTGGCACTCCCCTCCCGACATCTGCGCCGGGCGCGATTTAGCCTTGTCGGACAAGCCTACCCATTCCAGCGCCTCCATAACAGCCTTTCGGCGTGCCTCTCCGCCCATTTTCTGCAGCAGCAGCGGGAATTCCACATTTTCTGCTGCGGAATATACAGGTAACAGATTGAAAGTCTGAAAGATAAACCCGATTTTCTGACTCCGGAGGAGCGCTGCTTTTTTCTGTGTCAGAAGCTTCACCGAATGATCCAGAACCATAGCTTCTCCTTCGGTTGGCGAATCCAGGGTTCCGATAATGTTCAGCAGGGTGGTCTTTCCCGATCCGCTGGGCCCCACGAAGCCCGAGAATTCCCCGCTGGCGAACTCCAGATTGATTCCGTTGAGCGCAGTGAACTCCCGGTTTCCCATCGGAAAGGTCTTAACCAGGTTCCGGATACTGATAACTGATTGATTTGATTTCATTTCAATTTATCTATTTGATATTGAATTTTTTAATGATTCCAAACGAACATGAGTTGTATTCCCTTGCCTCCCATCAGGTTTGAATTCCCGGTATTCTGATACAGGTCGAACTGATCCGGATTCCAGAAAGCCATCAGGTATAGGCTTATATTGCTAAAGCTCATTCTCCAGTTGATGAACCGGTACCAATCCTGTTGGGTCCAGTTGTAAAAAATCATTGCTGAAACTGAATGGGTCAGGTTCAGCGGATACGTTATGGAAGAGGCCGTGAAGGTTAGGGTTTTGGCCGATTTAAACATTTCCGGGCCCGACAGGTAGAAAAACTGCTCCCCCATAGCAGTCAGTCCATTGCCCAATTCAAAGGTATAATCAACTCCGGCGGTCAGCATCCTGAGGTGAGTCAGATCTTTGATCGGTAATGACGAATACGTATACGTTCCTTCGAACCAGATTCCCGGCCCTATATCCCATTTCCCGTCAATTCCGATCCGGTATTCCGGTACAGGACTTTCAATGGTGATTGGCAAAACGCTGCTTGTCTGATCAATACCAATCTTCCTGAAGTGGCCCGATAGTGCGATTTCTCCTTTTCCAGCCGGCAGCTGAAGGCGTCCGCCGAATTCGGGCATGTTCCGGTCGGAGACGAGCATCTCCCACCCTTTCGCAGTTTTTCCGGGCAGAATTCCCCATAGCCAGATATTGGCATTATTCTGGAAAAAATATCGGCCCAAAATTCCGTAAACGCCATCTGTTAGCTGCAGTGGGTCCCGGGGATCCATGTGATCGAACCACATCAGCGGACGTAGCATGGTGGCACTGCCAAAGTTGATTTTCTGAAGTCCGGCACGCAGTTCAAACCGTTCCGATGAAAAACGGCCCCAGATCCGGTAGGGCTTCAGTTTAAAAGAACCGGTAACCGTATCACCGTAAATATAATTTAGCCGGGCATCCGCATTGGCTGAAGCCTCGGCATCGAACTTCCAGCCTTTTGATATCGGGGTTGTAAATTTCAGTTCCGGGATGTAACGCAGGCTGTTGGCCATTTGCCAGGGGGATTCGATTTTTGAGAGATGGAAGGCGGAGAGCTGGCCGTTGAACGAGAGCTTCTGTGGCTTTCCGCTGAGAGAGCAGCAGGACAGGAGAATAAGAGAGAACAGAAGATGATTACTTTTCATCGCTTTTTCTCCCCTCTGATTCCATGATCCCGTAAAAGAACAGGTTGGTCAGTTCCTTCATGATGGCTTTCATATTACCCTGATAGATTCCGTTCAATGCCGGATCTTTCACCATGTTATTGATCTGATTCAGGAAATACGGGATGATTTTAAGATTCAGGTCCTTTCTTATGTGACCTTCCACCTGGGCTTTCCGGTAATCGGCCATAACCTCGCCGAGGAAGTCAACGGTCATTTTCTCAATCACAGTTACCAGCTCCCCTTCACGGTCCTCATACACATCACGGAGAAGTTCATCGCTGAACTTCGCAGCCGACTCTTCCTTCATCTTAATCGTCCGTCGAACCTTTTCCTCGAACGGCACATCAAGAGCCATTATAGCCCGATAAGTTTGGCGTCCCTCGTCCGACATTTCTGTCAGGATGAAGCGAACCAGGTCGATTTTATTTTCAAAGAACCGGTAATAGGTCATTTTGCTGACACCCGCCGCCCGGCAGATCTCCTCGATGGTCACTTTCCGGTACCCAAACTTGGAAAACAGGGTTTTTCCCGCTTCGATGATCTTTCGTTTCCGGGCGTTTTCCTTGATTTCCTGATCTTTAGGCATGGTTGCAGTGTTATTGCATAGTTACGATACTACAAATTTATTACGAATTTTGTAATATTTATAATTTTTTGTAATTTATTTACATCGATCCACCTCACCCCCCGGCCCCCTCTCCCGCGCTCCCGTTGGTCGCGGGAGAGGGGGAGTCAGCTCCTCCCAGTGTTTGTGGTCAGAACGGGGTCTGGTGGTTCATAAAAACCACTTTATTACATTTTGGAAAGCGACGTATTGAGCGGAATCTGGCTGGTGCTCGTCTCCCCCTCTCCCGCGACCAACGGGAGCGCGGGAGAGGGGGTCGGGGGGTGAGGTAGATCGAGGGGTGAAGTGGATCAACGTCCGTATATCCCCACCTCATGCCGCCCCTTGCTGTCGGCCGC
>Ga0154558_1161_pt2 | contig 32965 bp, 28 predicted proteins | sample RifGroF2_FD_105701 | JGI IMG/M metagenome (GOLD analysis project Ga0154558, IMG submission 105701) | Bacteroidetes bacterium GWF2_49_14 | reverse complement strand
ACAGTTCGGCTGATTCACTGGGCTTCCCCTGGACCAGAAGATGGAACCGGATCTGTTCATCGGAATAGCCGGGGTAGGATTTACGGTATTTCTTCACCTTCATTTTGGCCAGTTTCCGTTCAATCGGCAATGTGTTCCAGCCAATCAGCTCCATTCCCGGCCGGATTCCCTTCCCGTAGGCATCCGACAGGCTGTCGATGCGGAAGATGATGATTTTTGCGTCGTGATCACGGATAAGCTCAAATCCATAGGAAGACGGACGACCGATGACGGACGACGGATGCTGGCACAAGGCCGCGGGGGAAAATCCAAATCCCAAATAGCAAAAAACAAACAAAACCCAAAAACCAAAATTCAAACTTCTTTTCCTCATCTCCCAGTCTCTAAGTCTCTCAGTCTCTCAGTCTCTCATTCTTACTGTCAGACACTTGTAAGCGTCTCTACAGCACCGGTTCTCCATTCTTACCTGGCAGATCCCGACGTCACATTCCCCACCTCCCACACAGGGCTTTCCAGGACTACCGCATTCTTGGTTACCCTGCTCTTGGCGTAAATCAGGGTGACGCGGTAAGGACCCGGCTTCATCCGTTCTGTACGGATAAAGGTCCGTTGAAGGCCGGAAGTATTTGGTAACTTGCTGCTACTGATTATTTTATCATTAATATCTGTTACCTGAATGCTTCCTTCGTCCCGTTCGGATGTTTCCTTGATATAATACCAGACTTCCAGCCCGTTGGGTTCATTGGGCGTCCGGATGTCGTTATCGCCGGTAAGTTCATAATTCCCCCATCGGGAGCGTGGTGAGTAATTGAACTGAGGTTTTGGCTGAATATCAAACAGATAGAATCTATGGTTCAGCAGGGTGTCGGTGAATTCCGACAGTGGCGATACATCCGTTATCCAGCATCCCCTGCCGTAGGTGCCAACAATCAGGTCCCTTTCCCGGGGATGGACCATTAGGTCGGTGACCGGAGCCGGGGGCATGTTCCCTTTCAAAGGAAACCAGGTGGAGCCCTGGTTCAGGCTGATGAACACGCCTTTATCGGAGCCCAGGTAGAGAACCATGCGATTTGCCGGGTCCTCTGCGATCACGGAAACCGGAGCGTCAGGCAGGCCGCTGGTTATGGCAAACCACGTTTTCCCATAGTCGGTGGTCTTAAAGACGAACGGTTTGAAAACATCATCGCGGAATCCGGTTTTTGTTACATAGGCTGTTCCGGCGTCAAAGGCGGAGGCAACCACGCGGCTTACATACATCAGCCGGGGTGCACCGAGTTTGGCCAGGGGCTCTGTGAATTCCTCCCAGGTATTGCCCCCGTTGCGGGTCATGTGCACGCGCCCGTCATCGGTTCCTACCCATATCAGGCCCTGTTTAAGCGGAGATTCGCTGATCGAGGTGAGTGTGCAGTATTGCATGTGCCCTTTTCCATTGATCTTCTTTGGATCGTTAGTGGTCAGGTCAGGGCTGATCTTTTCCCAGGTGTTGCCCCGGTTGATGGATTTCAGAAGGTATTGTCCTCCCGTATAAATCGTTGCGGAGTTGAAAGGAGATAATTCAAGGGGTGTGGTCCATGCGTACCGGTAAGGCGGCTCGCCCTTCTCAGGCCGCGGAGCAATGCTGACGCGGCTGCCAAGCAGCTGGTCGACCCGGTTATGAAGCCCGAACTGACCGGTATAGTAAAGCCAGCGATCATTCTCCGGATCTATTTTGGTATACATTCCATCCGCCTCGCCGGTGATCACCCACTCCTCAATGCCAACCGAACCCGACCAGCTGTTGCTCGGACCTTTCCAGGATTCATGGTCCTGGAGGCCCAGATAAATATTGTAAGGGGCGGATTTATCCGCCTCTACGTCATAGATCTCGCCCGTTGGGAACTGATAATAGTGATTCATCGTGAGCCCGCCGTCCCAGGTGGAATAGATGCCCCCGTCACTTCCCAGCATCATGTGCTTAGGATCAGCCGGATCGATCCAGAAGCATCGCACATCACCGAAATTGCTTTGGAATCGGTTCCGGTCGCGCCAGCCCATCGGCCAGGTCTTCCCCCCGTCAAACGAGTAAAACATCGAAACGCCAACAATATAAACATGATCCTTGTTGATGGGATCGGCATATAACTGGTTGAACGAATAGGCGGCTTTGCCACTCACATCGGTTTTCTTGTCCGACATTTTCTCCCAGGATTCACCGGCGTCCAGTGAACGGTATACTTCCCCACCAATCTGGGCATCATAAGTGGCATCGATGTTTGCACTGGTCGTACGGGTATTTTTCGGGTCAAAATCCGGATCCGGATTCAGGTTCTGGATCGCGGCATAGAGGATATCAGGATTACCCTGATGAATGTCTATCCCGATACGCCCCAGTTCACCTGCCGGAAGACCTTTTTCAAGTATCTTCCAGGATTTGCCACCATCGGCGGTTTTGTAGATCCGGCTTCCCTGACCGCCCGGTTCAAAAGTCCAGGGAGTGCGGTATTTCTCGTACGCAGCAGCATATAGGACCTCCGGGTTTCTCCGGTTCATGGTCAGATCGATGATACCGATCTTATCATTTATAAAGAGAACCTTTTGCCAGGTATCTCCGCCATTGGTGGTTTTGTACACCCCCCGCTCCTCGTTGGGTGTGTACAGATGACCCATTACGGCGACATAAACAATATCAGGGTTGGTGGGATGAATGAGAATGCGGTTGATATGGTGGGAATCCGCCAGACCCTTTGCTAGCCAGGTTTTACCTCCATCGCGTGACAGGTAAATGCCGGTTCCTGCATAGGAGGAGCGGGCATTGTATGCTTCCCCGGTACCTACCCATAAACGGTCCGGATCCGACGGGGAGACTTCCACCACACCGATGGAGGTGAGCCCCAGTGTATCCGTTATGCAATTAAAGGTTGTTCCGTTGTTGACGGTTTTCCACACACCGCCGGCACGGAAAGCCACATAGAAAGTATACCGGTTGGCCGGATCGGGATTCTCCGGGACGGCAATATCGGCAACCCAGGCTCCGGTGCGGTATGCACCCAGGTTGCGGTAGGTGAATTCCCTGAATAATTCCGGAGATACCTGTGACTGCAGACTGCAGACGGCGGACAGCAGGAAGAGAAGACCGATGACGGAGGACCGGTGACGGATGAAGGAAGAGGGTTTCATGGCTACGATTTTAAAAGCATAAAGGTAAAAATTACCATAGGGAATTTTCCTGCTTTAGAGCGGTGCTTTTGGGTTGGGCGGTTGTTTGGGTCGCGGTCCCCGCTTTCGCGGGGATGACAATGGGTTGGGCGGTAGTTTGGATCGCGGTCCCCGCTTTCGCGGGGATGACAAGAGCACCTGGCAAGTTTAAAGCGTTGTCATCCCCGCGAAAGCGGGGACCGCATGCCATCATCAGTAGTTTGCCAAGGGTATAAAACACGAACGGGAAACCACTTTTGGTAGTTTCCCGTTCCCGCATCCCGGTTGCCGTAGCATCCGTGAGCGGCCAAGTTACCGTTATACGGTCGCCTGGTGAATTGTTCTTTTATCCTGATGGGACGGACTTGCGTCTTCCTGTTCTGCAAGATGTGTGTTCCGCCTTTGGCCCGACTTACGTCTGCCTACAGGTGCAGGCGGCATCTTACATTACACTGAAGGTTATTCCCGGAAGCTACTTTCGGTCGGTCGATATTAATCTGATTTCTCGTTTTAAACTCCGGCCGGTCGATTATTCGTTCCCGGTTTTTGCCATCAGCCAGCCCGGCTCTCGCCTTCGCTGTTTCATCCCTTTCAAAGAACCTCACCGTTGGAGACCTTTTATCGCTCACTTGGTACGACCAAAATTAATCGCTAAAATCGATTTGTCAAGTGTTTTGGTACCCTTTGTATGCACCCTGTTTGAACAGGGGTTGTTAACAATTGTTAATAACTTCAAGTTGCCAGTTGCCAGTTGCCGGTTGCCAGTTAAACGCCAGAACTGTCATCCTGACGGAAGTCAGGATCCCATGCCTCGGAGCTATTCCAAGGAGATTCCGGCTTGCACCGGAATGACTTCAGTGCGTCAACCGGCAACTGTCAACCGGCAACCGGCAACCGTTTTATGACGTTATACGTTCCAGCCTCCTCATTATCGAGAACACGAACATTGCCGACAGTATGCAGAAGACGATGAAGATCAGCCACAATTGCCACAGGTCGATTTTTCCCCAGAAAGTACTGCCTACAAACAACAGCTTATTTCCTGCTGCAGTTGCCAGCAGCCAGCCGGCCTGCATAAGGCCCTGAAAACGTGTCGGGGCGACCTTCGAAACGAAGGAGAGGCCCATCGGGCTCAGGAACAGCTCGGCAATCGTCAGGATCAGGTAGGTTCCCATCAGCCAGTGAGGCAACACGCGTGAGGATTCCGGTGTCGGATTAAATTTGATCGCGCCTGTGACTTCATCAACCACTTTTAATTCGTGGGGAGAAACCAGATTGAGTGAAGCTACCAACATCAAAAGGAAAGCAAATGCGGCGATGATCATACCATACCCAATCTTTCGCGGTGTGGTTGGCTCCTTGCCCTTCTTTGCCAGCCAGGCGAAAAATGCCATGACAGGCAGCGTCAGAGCAACAATATACATCGGGTTAAAAGCCTGGAAAACTTCGGGGGCGATCGGATTCTGTGCATCGCCCTGAAGGAACAGGTAAGTTCCGGCGACTCCGCCGATCAGGAATAGTCCGGCACCAATCAGACGGGTATTTCTTTCGCGGTTTTTACCGATCATCATCACGATGCCGGCAATAAAGGCCACAACCGTCAGAATATTTGCCAGCTGGAAGAACATGTTGGTCACCGGGTCAACACTCTGCACTGTGTAATCCCGTGCAAAGAAAGTCAGCGTCAGGCCGTTTTGATGGAAGGACATCCAGAAGAAAATTACCACCACAAAAACCATGACCAGGGCTGTAACCCGTGGCTTCTCCTCCTTGTTGGAAATGCCGATGATCCATAGAACGAATCCGACAAACAATCCGAAAGCCAGACCGGTAGCTATATCTTTAACCAGGTACACCAGGACAGCCGTGGCAGCAGCACCGATAAGCGCAACCGGGATAGCCCAGGGTTTTTCACCCAGGGTGATGGTCTTTTCATTCGGAGCTTTTTGCTTGTTAGGCAGGATCTTGCTAAAGAACACATAAACCAGGAGGGAAATAACCATAGCACCTGCAGCGATAGCGAAGGCGTAATTATATCCCCGGGCAAAAACATCCAGGTAGGTATTTGCAAAGGTGGTAAGATCCGTGGCGGGTCCGTTAATGCTTACCGAATTGGCCACGGCCTGAAGCTGATCAGGATTCTGAAGGGTTCCGTCGAGATATTGGTGGCACAATGCCGGAAGGCTGGCGTCATGCATGAATCCGTTGGTTTTCAGCCACCAGTTGCGGATGGCGGTTGCAGCAAAGGGTGCAAAAAAGGCACCGACGTTGATCCCCATGTAGAACAGCATATAAGCGGAATCCCTGAGCTTGGAGTATTTCGGGTCATCATACATCTGACCGACAACAGCCTGGAGGTTTCCTTTAAAAAGACCATTACCAAAGGCGATGGTGAAGAGGCCGATCAGCGTGATGGTGAGGTCAAGACCAGGCATGGCCATAATTACATAGCCGGAGAACATGATGACCTGGCCGATCAGGATGATCAGTTTGTACTTTTTGGTGGCATCAGCCAGGATACCGCCAATCAGGGCAAGGGCATATATGGCGAAATAGAACCAACTGTAAATGTCACCCGCCTTCTCTTCGGTCAAACCGAATTTGGCCTGGAGAAACAGCGCCAAAATGGCCATCATCGTGTAAAATCCGAATCGTTCTCCCATATTGGTAAAGAAGGCTACGATCAGACCCTTTGGATGTCCTTTAAACATAGTTGTTGATTTAGATAGTTTATACTTGGTTGTTAATCGATTTTCACAAATATAGAAATTCTTTCACACCCCCTCAATTTCGCTATAAATTCCGTAGTTTTAGGGGGTATGAAGGTGCTTACAACAGAGCAGATCCGCATGGCGGATGAATATACCATCCTGAATGAACCGATCTCCCCTGCCGGTTTAATGGAACGGGCAGCTGGTGCCCTTACCGGATGGGTTAACTCACATTTTCCCGGGCCTGTCACCATCCGGATTTTTGCCGGACCCGGGAACAATGGAGGGGATGGAAAAGTCATGGCAAGGCTGCTTGCTCAGGAGGGAAGAGAGGTTCACCTGCATACGCTCCAGACTGATGCTGAACTTCCTGAAATATCCCCGGATGACCTGGTTGTCGATGCAATATTCGGCTCCGGTCTGAACCGGGAGCCCGATGGGATCATGGCTGCCTGCATCGACCTGATTAATCGTTCGGGAGCCACCGTGATCTCAGTGGACATCCCGTCAGGCCTCTTTGGCGAGAGTAATGGTAATAACAGTTATAAACATGTGGTCAGGGCTGATATCACCCTTACCCTGGAGATGCCGAAATTGAGTCTTTTCCTGCCGGAAAATCAATTGTATACGGGTGATTGGCATGTGATTCCCATCGCGCTGCATCCCGTTTTCCTTGCAGCTGCCGATACTCCCTGGCATTACATGACGATGTCAGATTGCCGGCCATGGATAAAAAAAAGGAAAAAATTCGGACATAAAGGAATTTACGGTCATGCCCTGCTGATATGCGGCTCAAAAGGCAAGGCGGGAGCCGCGGTTCTCTCGGCAGAGGCCTGCATTCATACCGGATGCGGATTGACAACCCTGCATCTGCCCGATGGCCTGGACCCGATCCTTCAGTCTGCGGTTCCGGAAGCCATGACCCTTGTGGATCCGGATCCCCTCAAGTGGACTTCCGTTCCTGATGTCGCTCCTTACCAGGCTATCGGGGCAGGCCCCGGAATTGGCACGCATCCTGAAACCGGTAACGCTCTTTCTGAGCTTATCAGGATAAACACAAAGCCTATAGTACTGGATGCCGATGCCCTGAACCTGATTGCACAGAATCCGGATCTTTTGGCTCAGATACCAAAAAATAGCATCCTTACGCCTCACCCGGGTGAATTTCGCCGTTTATTTGGCGATTATCCTGATGATTACAGCCGTATGGAAAATTTACGTGGAATCGCTTCCAAACTGGGGCTGGTGATCGTTCTGAAAGGGGCTCATACCGCAGTGGCCGGTCCGGATGGTACCATCTGGTTCAATACAACCGGCAATCCGGGAATGGCAACCGGGGGTTCCGGAGATGTGCTGACCGGCATGGTTACCTCGCTGCTGGCTCAGGGGTATGAACCGTTTACCGCAGCGCGGCTTGCCGTTTACATTCACGGAACAGCCGGAGATATTGCAGCCCGGCTGCACGGCGAGGAAGCACTGGTTGCCCGGGATATCATTGCCTGCATCGGGCAGGCCTTTATACGAATAAAATCAGAATCAATATGAGATACAAAACGATTTTCACCCTGGCACTAGCGGTAATAATCCTGACAGGTTGCGCCGTTACTTCCGATATTCCATCTCAAACAACGGTCAGGAAAGTTGGACAAAGCCTCACAGCCGGTGATTATGCCATGTATTACTCCCTTCCCAGGACCGTCATCGATATCGAAATAACCATTGATAAGAAGATTACCCGGCCGGGTCCGTTTGCAGCGTATGCCGAACGATACTTAGGACTAACCGGAGTTCCTGTGCGTGAGTCCGTTGAGTATGCAATCGCAGATATCAAGGTAGGCACCCATGCCGAAAAGGACCCTGACCAGATGTACAGGATCGAAACGGAAGGAAAGCATTTCGGGGCCCGGGTTAGTCTTACAGCTGACGGCATTATCCGGGGCATTAACCTGCCGGTTGCACCGGATGTCTCTGTAAGCCAGGAGGCTATCCGCAGAATCACCGAGAATAAGTTTGACTATCCGGAGTATCCCGACCTTACCATGCGGAAAAATACAGAGCCAAAACCCGATACCATATTCCGGCTGGTAAGAACCGATACCTCCTTCATCAAAATTCCGATGATCCGGAAACTTGACGGACAAAAGTCCCTTGCCGAGCAGGCACAGGAAGCAGCTACTAATCTCATGCAGCTCAGAACCGGCCGTTTTAAGCTTTTGAATGGCACTTATGCTTATGAAGATAATGACGGGTCCTTACTCCCTGAGAATCAATCGCTTGAAGTGATCGTACGGGAACTGGGAATCATGGAAGATGGATACGTTTCTCTGTTTGCAGGGCGAACCCAAACTAACCGGTCAACCTATCGGTTTACCTATGTTCCAACGGGGCAAAGCCTTACCGAATCCTCGGCGCTGTTTGCCTTTTCAGCCCAGAACGGGATTGAGCCGCCGGAAGCCAATGGAGCCGACCGGGTAGTCATCCAGCTCGAGCGCAATTATCTCAACCCGATGGACCAGATTCAATGGGCGGCCGAAGATCCTAAGGCCCCCCGGAAACCGGGCCTCGCTTTCCGCATACCGGAAAAGAGCCTCGTTGAGGTCAATAGGGCGGGAGAGACCCTGTTCTCCAGGGAGTTTCTTGTTGCTCAGTGCGGGCGAATCGATTTTGTTCCTGCTGCGCTGCTTAAGGATGAAACCACATCGGTAGAGTTTTACCCAGCCTATGGATCGATTAAAAACATCTTTCGCAGGTAACCATTTTTTATACTTTTAAACCTTCAATCAAAATCAAATCAAAATCTATATGGAAAAACTAAGACAAACGCTCCGGGATTCGAAGACTGCCCGCTGGACAGCCCTGGGCATCGTTGCCTTCACGATGTTGTGTGGATATTACCTCACCGACGTGATGGCACCGCTCAAAGGTATGCTCGAGGGTCAGCTCAAATGGAGCAGCTCGCAGTACGGGTTCTTCACGAGTGCATACGGTTGGTTTAATGTATTCCTGCTTTTCCTGATTATCGGTGGTATCATTCTCGATAAAATGGGTGTGAGGTTCACGGGACTGATGGCGGCCTCGATCATGGTCGTCGGTACAGCAATCAAGTATTGGGCTGTCTCAACACATGCCCTCGACGGACAAACCTGGCATATTCTCTGGTTTGATATGAATGCGCAGGTCTTCATGGCGGCTATCGGGTTCGCAATATTCGGGGTCGGAGTGGAGGTGGCCGGTATCACAGTCTCCAAGATCATCGTTAAATGGTTCAAGGGTAAGGAACTTGCCCTTGCCATGGGTCTGGAAATGGCTACCGCCCGTCTGGGAACTGCCCTGGCGCTGTCAACTTCCCTTCCTATCGCTGAAAAGCTGGGCAACGTTTCCGCACCGATCCTGGTTTGTTTGATCATGCTCTGTATCGGTCTGATCTCCTTCATTATCTATACCTTCATGGATAAGAAACTGGATCACGAACAGGCTGCATTTGATAAAGCCAACGCAGTGGTTGACACCGAAGATTCCTTTAAAATTTCCGACATCTGGAAAATATTCACCAATAAAGGCTGGTGGTACATTGCCATCCTCTGCGTACTCTTTTACTCTGCAGTTTTTCCATTCCTGAAATACGCACAGGATCTTATGGTCAATAAATTCGGGGTGGCCGATAAACTTGCCGGCTCCATTCCGGCCTTGCTGCCGTTTGGCACAATCCTGCTGACACCGCTGTTCGGCAACCTGTATGACCGAAAAGGCAAGGGGGCATCCATCATGATCATCGGAGCGCTCATCCTGGTTTTTGTGCATGCAATGTTCTCCATACCGTTCCTGAACCATTGGCTGATCGCCATCGTCCTGATTGTCCTGCTGGGCATCGGATTCTCACTGGTTCCTTCAGCCATGTGGCCCTCCGTTCCGAAGATCATCCCGGAAAAACAGCTGGGAACCGCCTACTCCATGATTTTCTGGGTTCAGAACTGGGGTCTGATGGGCGTTCCTGCCCTGATCGGATGGGTTCTTGATGAATATTGTATTACCGGCCAGGTATTAAAAAATGGTGCCATGGTCAATACCTATAACTATACCCTTCCCATGCTGATTTTCATGTCGCTTGGAATACTCGCAATCCTCTTCGCCTTCCTGCTGAAAGCCGAAGACAAGAAGAAGGGGTACGGACTGCAAATGCCGAATATTGTAAAATAATGAATGGTGCTGTGTTACGCCAGAGCTATTGTCATCCCCGCGAAAGCGGGGACCGGTTCTTCTGCGTTCCTCGCTTTCAGGGACGCGATCCCCGCTTCCGCGGGGATGACAAGTGCACTTGCGGAACCAGTAACCAGTAACCAGTAACCAATAACCAGTAACAATCATTAAATGAGCCACGAAATAATTAATCTTCACCCCTCTGAGGTCTGGAAGTACTTCTACGACCTCACCCAGATTCCGAGGCCTTCAGGCAAGGAAGCTGCTGTTATTGAGTATGTAAAGAAGTTTGGAGCCGATCTCGGATTGGAAACCAATGTCGACGAAGTGGGTAATGTGATCATCCGCAAGCCGGCAACTGCCGGCCTTGAGAACAGGAAAGGAATCATCCTCCAGGGCCATCTCGATATGGTTCCGCAGGCAAATTCTGATTCCGGACATAATTTTGAAACGGATCCGATAAAACCACGCATTGACGGAGAATGGGTCAAGGCTACCGGAACCACGCTCGGCGCGGATAACGGCATCGGGGTGGCCGCAGCCATGGCCCTCCTGGCTTCAAAAGATATCGCCCATGTTCCATTGGAGGCACTTTTTACCATTGATGAGGAGACCGGGATGACCGGTGCTTTTAACCTGAAGGCAGGTCTGTTACAAGGGGAGATCCTGATGAACCTGGATTCCGAGGATGAAGGCGAATTGTATGTTGGCTGCGCCGGCGGAACAAACGCCAACATCAGGATGGATTACAGGGAAGAGGCTCTTCCGGCAGGGTATGTTCCGCTTCAGCTCTCGGTTACCGGCCTTAAGGGCGGGCATTCCGGACTGGATATCATCCTGGAACGGGGCAACTCGAACAAGATCCTGTTCCGGTTCCTGTTTCAGGTACTCGAACCCTACGCCATCCGCCTGTCCAAAATTAATGGTGGAAGCCTGAGGAATGCAATACCCAGGGAGTCCTTTGCCGATATTCTGGTCCCTGAAGGATTGGTCTCGAAACTTACACGTGAGCTTTCTGTATTTGAAGCCATGGTCAAGAGCGAACTCTCCTCGGCCGATCCGGGTGCCACCATACAGTTCCGCAGCATTGGGATGCCTGATTCTGTTATGGATGCCGATTCCGCACAGAAATGTATTTATGCCATTTACGGCTGTCCGAACGGGGTAATCCGGATGAGCACCGATATGCCCGGACTCTGCGAGACTTCAACCAACCTGGCAATTGTAAAAACTGAGAACAAGCAGTTGTTTATCAAATGCCTGCTCAGGAGTTCAGTCGATTCAGCCAAGGAGGACCTGGAGAACATGTTCACTTCCGTTTTCAGGCTCGCCGGGGCTGAGATTATTTTTGACGGCCAATACCCGGGCTGGAAGCCGAACATGGAATCCGGAATACTCGCGGCTGCCAAAAAAGTCTACCAGAAGAATTACGGGAAAATACCTGAGGTCAAAGCCATTCATGCCGGACTGGAATGTGGTATTCTTGGCGGAGTGTATCCGGGCTGGGATATGATTTCATTCGGTCCGACCATTCGTTTTCCGCATTCACCCGATGAAAAAGTGAATATTGAGACGGTTGGTAAATTCTGGGCGTTTCTGGTGAAACTGGTCGGCCAGTAAAATCAGGTATTGCTGACCGTTTCTTCACGGTCGGGTCCGACAGAAATAACTGTCACGGGCACTCCGGTCTGCTCCTCAATAAAGGAGACATAATTCCGGAGTTCCTGTGGCAGTTCTTCTTTATGCCGGATCTGCCGGATATCGCTTTTCCAGCCGGGCAGCTCGGTAAATATCGGTTCCACGTCGGCGAGGCTGTCAAAAGGAACTTCCCGGGTAATCTCGCCTTTATACCGGTAAGAAGTTGCGACCCGCAGGGTATCAAAGCCCGATAAAACATCGGCCTTGGTCATGATCAGGCGTGTAACCCCATTCAGCATAATAGCATACCGCAGGGCCACCAGGTCGAGCCATCCACAGCGCCTGGGCCTGCCGGTGGTGGATCCGTACTCGCGTCCCATCTCCCTGAGGCGTTCGCCTGTTTCATCAACCAGCTCGGTAGGGAAGGGTCCGCTGCCGACCCGTGTGCAGTAAGCCTTGAAAATGCCTATGACGTCACGGATGGTCGACGGTGCGATTCCCAAACCGGTGCAGGCCCCGGCACAGGTTGTGCTTGAGGAGGTTACAAACGGGTAGCTACCGAAATCAATGTCAAGCATGCTGCCCTGTGCGCCTTCGGCTAAAACCGATTTTCCTTCCGAAAGCCATTGATTAACAAGGTATTCTCCGTTAACCAGGGTGAAGGAACGGATCACTTCGATGCCTTCGAACCACTCTTTCTCCAATGGCTCAAGATCAACAGGGAAATTCAAAGCCTTGATTTTTTCAAGGTGTGTGTCGCGCAGAGCTTCATATTTAATTCTGAAATCCGGCAGGTCGATATCCCCGATACGGATGCCATCGCGACCGGTTTTATCTGTATAGGTTGGCCCGATCCCTTTCAGTGTCGATCCGATTTTTCCCGTTCCCTTGCTGTTTTCAAGGGCTGCATCAAGAAGGCGGTGTGTGGGAAGTATCAGATGCGATTTCTTCGAGATAAACAGGTTTTTGGTCATGTTAAAACCGTATCCTGAGATCCGGTCAACCTCCTTGCGGAATACGACGGGATCAATGACCAGGCCGTTGCCGATGAGATTAATTTTTGCTGAATGAAAAATACCCGATGGAATGGTATGGAGAATATGTTTCTGGCCTTCGAACTCAAGTGTGTGACCCGCATTCGGGCCGCCCTGAAAACGGGCAATAACATCATAACCCATGGTGAGGGCGTCAACAAGCTTTCCTTTCCCTTCATCACCCCACTGAAGGCCCAGAAGAACATCAACTTTCATCAGAAAAAAATTAGATGGATTAAAAATTACCGCGACAAAAGTACACAATCCGGCCATTCAACCGGCAGAATTCAGGAAGAACAATGAATAATGCTGATTAATAGGTAGTTGTCAGATCTCTTTAAAAAAAGAATTGGCATAGTCGGACTGGAATTCCTGCTCCTGTCCGGACATTTCGTTTGTTACCATAACGATTACGTGGTAATCATCTTCGGAGATCTTTTCCAGATGCGGTTTAAGTACGATATAGATAGTGCCGGAAACTGTGTCCTTTACACGGGCATTGCGCAGATTCTTGAATTTGTTAAAATGAAGAATTGCCTTTTCCTGATTCATGTTTGATCGGTTTTAGCGTATTCCAGAAAGGTCCATTATCCCGTCCCCTAATATATTAAATTATTTGGATTTCTGACAGGTTTTGCAAGTTCCGTAAAAATAAAGTGAGTGATGGCTGATTTTGTACTTCATCACGGAAGCGACCGTTTTTTCTATCTCGTGGATCCGGGGATCGCAAAACTCGTCAACCCTGCCGCATGTGGTGCAGATTATATGGTCATGCTGTTTGCATGAAAAGGCTCTTTCAAACTGGGCAATATTTTTGCCAAACTGATGCTTGATGACCAATCCGCAGTCGAGCAGCAGGTCCATGGTATTATACAGCGTAGCCCGGCTGACCCTGTAGCTGTTGTTTTTCATATGTATATACAGGGATTCAACATCGAAATGTCCCTCCCTTGCATACACTTCATCCAGAATTGCATATCGTTCAGGCGTTTTCCGGTGACCTTTCTTTTCGATATACTCGGAAAAGATTTCCTTGACTGTTGTTTGAATATCCAGGCATTCCATATCGTTAATTGTCCTCTATTTTTTCAACCCGTTTAACTGAGTCAACACCTTTCACCTTACTAAGGTTTAAAACCAGATTGTTAATGTCCTCCGTATGATGAACGTATAAGTCGAAAAGGCCTTCAAAAATTCCATCCCGTGACTCAATGTTCATAGAGCGGATGTTTACGCTCAACTCTTTGGAAATGATATTGGTTATGTCATTTACCAGGCCGATTCTATCAATCCCTGACATGGTCAGTCGGGCCAGATATGCTACCCGTTTGTGCGTTGTCCACTTTGCCGGAACAATATGGTCGCCCTGGCTTGAAATCAGTTTATTTGCTATATGGCACGTTGTTTTATGAATAATGATTTCTGATGTTTCATCGTTCCGGTAGCCGATTACTTCTTCGCCGGGAATGGGTTCGCAACATTTGGCGAGCCTGAATTCGGTTCCTTCGGGGTTGTCCTGAATGATCAGGCTTGATGAATTATCCGATCCATATTGTTGTTCGTTCTTTTTGGAAGAGAAGAACTGCAAGTCCCAGAATCTCATAGTTTTGCTCCGGGATCTTTTCTTCAGGGTCTTTTTTATAAAGTCCAGCGGGATCTCCTCCCGGCCCATGATCTGGTAAAGGTCCTCTTTGCTATTGACGCTGAATTCATCGAAAAGCTTGCGAAAAACACTTGTCTGAAGCCTGTAATTCAGTTGTTTAAGCTGTTCTTCTATTCTTTTTTGGCCCAATTGGATCTCGAGTCGCCTTTGCTCCTTGAATGAATCCTTTATCGAGGATTTTGCCTTGGCGGTTTTGACGTATTCCAGTTGTTCCAGTTGGGGATTCTGTATGTCCGAGGTGAGAATCTCGATCTGATCTCCGGTTTTGAGCAGCGTGGAGAGTGGAACGAGTTTATGGTTGATTTTTGCACCGATTGCTTTTTTACCCACCTCGGTATGGATTTCGTAGGCAAAATCGAGTGCGGAAGATCCCGAAGGCATGATGACTTCTTTCCCTTTGGGTGTAAAAACGACCATCTCAGCATCAAACAAATTAAGCTTGAAGTCTTCAAGGAATTCAAAATCACCGCTCTCCAGCGACTGAAGCATGTCGCTCACCTTTTTCAGCCAGCGGTCTATTTCGCTCTCCCGGGAATCGCCTGATTTGTATTTCCAGTGGGCGGCAAATCCATGTTCCGCTATATCCTGCATCCGTTCAGACCGGATCTGAACCTCAATCCATTTTCCATGGGGACCCATGAAAGTGGCATGCAAGGCTTCATAACCGTTGGCTTTCGGCCGGCTGACCCAGTCGCGGAGCCGGTCAGTCTTTGCCTTGTACAATTGGGTCAGAATACTGTATATGTGCCAGCATTGCGTGATTTCAGGGATGCGGGGTTTCGGCTTAAAAATGATCCGCACGGCAAGAATGTCATAGACCTGCTCGAATGGAACGCTCTTCTCCTGCATCTTGTGCCACACCGAATAGATTGTTTTGGGTCTGCCATAAATCTCAAAGCGGAATTTTTCTTCTTCCAGCTTCAGCCTGACCGGTTCAATGAATTTATTGATGAAATGGCTCGATATTTTTTCCGAATGGTTGATCTTGTTAGCAAGATCCATGTAAACCTCAGGATTTTTGTATTTAAGGCTCAGGTCCTCAAGTTCGGTTTTGATGATATATAGCCCAAGCCGGTGGGCGAGCGGAGCGTAGATATAGATGGTTTCGCTGGCAATCTTGATTTGCTTTTTTCTGGGAAGGGCCTGCAAAGTGCGCATATTGTGCAGCCTGTCGGCCAGCTTGATCAGTATGACGCGGATATCATCAGCGAGGGTTAGGAGGAGCTTCCTGAAGGTGGATGCCTGGAGGGATGAGTTTGTGTCAAAAACGCCGGTTATTTTCGTGAGCCCATCGATGATCAGACGCACCTTTGGGCCAAATTCCCGTTCAATATCATCCAGCGTATACTCTGTATCTTCAACCACATCATGGAGGAGGGCGCAAACAATACTTCGTGTGCCTAGTCCGATTTCACGTGACACAATCTCAGCAACCGCAATCGGATGCAGTACATAGGGCTCCCCTGACTTCCGTTTTTCCCCGCCGTGGGCTTTAACGGCAAACTCAAATGCCTTGTTTATGAGATCCTTGTCGACCCTTGACAGATTTTTTGGTAATCCTGACAGAAGATTGCTGCAGGCTTCCTTTATTTTCGAATTCTCTTCCTGGGTCAGGTCAAACATATGGATTCCATTTCGCCGGCCGGATTATTTTCCGATTCCAATGATCCGTGAAATTAGCAATTCCTTTTCAGCTTTCGATGGGACCTGCTGCAACTGTAATCATGAATTCCGGCTGGAAGTATTTCCGTGAAAGAATCCTGATTTCCGCCGAGGTAATATGGTTAACCCGGAGCATGAAATCTGATAAATATTTGAAATCCAAGTTATTCATCCACAGTGGACGATATTGGTCAGCAAGCTGGAACGGGCCATCAATTGAGCGTTGGAGCTGACCGATCAGGTAGTTTTTTACCCGGATAAGCTCTGATTCCGGTATCGTTTGCTCTCCAAGCATCGTCATCTCACGATTGCATTCAACAATTGCATCCTCCCAAACATCTGCACCAACCGTTGTCCCGATCACGAAAAATCCGGTATCCCTCAATGCAGCCACATGCGAAGATATCCCATAGGTATATCCTTTGTTTTCGCGAATATTGCTCATCAGACGGGATCCAAAATATCCGCCCAGGATAGTATTGGCGATTGTGAGATCCTGAAAATCAGGATGTTTCCGTCCAAACAGCGGGCATCCTATGCGGAAGGCAGTTTGCACGGCACTGTCCATCGGAACCCGTATTTCTCTCTTGCCGACAGGATTTACTGGTGGAACATCCGAGAACGCAAGCCCGCCCTGGTTCCCTGCTTCATCCCAGCCTGAGCCGAAAAATTTCTCAAGCAGTGGAATATAGGTGGCCCGGTTGGGACCGGTCGCCAGGATCCGGCAATTCCGTGGTCCGTAAGCCGTCCTGTGAAAATCCGACAGGTCCTGGCTCCTGATCAGCGAAACATCCACGGCTTCCCCGATCACCCCATACGGATGGCTTGCACCGAATGCCGCCTGGTTAAAATGCTTGCGTGCCTGGCTTTCAACCCGCTGCTCGTCCACTTTCATGGACTGAATCCGGTTTGCCTTGATGATTTCAAGTTCCTCCTCCGGGAAAATAGCTTCGAGCAGGACTTTGCGGGTCAGCACAAGGACCGGTTCCAGGTATTTCTCCAACGTATGGATGGTCAGGTCAGCCTCATCCCGATCTGCCGATACATTAAAGAAACTTCCGTAAAACTCAAATTGTTCAGCAATCTCTCCACCGGTCAGCCCGGGTATTCCCTCCGGGATCATCTGGTTAGTAAGGGAAGCCTGAAACAGTTTATCCTGGTAACGGCTTCCAGCCTCAAAAACAAAATCGATGCGGCAAACCGGTTCTGTACCGGCATCAATGACCACCAGGGGAATGCCGTTTGATAGCTGCATTTTTTCGGGATGGATCAGGTTCAGCTTCTCAACGGTCCGGATTTCCGGTATATTTTTTCGGTTCATCTTATTTTCCGTCATTACTGAGGTAAACCAGTCTGGAACAGTTCTCTTCGCTGAAGAGACCGGCAGCGGCAGACTGTAATTCCTGTGCGGTAACAGACCGGTAAATACCGAGTTCTTGTGACAGCCTCGCGGGATTTCCCAGCCACTGGTAATACCCAAGATTCATGGCCTTGTTGACAATGTTCATATTATTGAACAGCAGGTTCGACTCCATCCGGTTCAGGACCTTCTCCAGTTCCCGGGGTTTAACCGGCTCTTCAATCAGGTTGAGCAATTCCTGCCCGACAGCCTTCATCCCTTCAGTCGGGTCAACCTGATCGGCCAGTCGCCCGCTGATCACAAATAAACCCGGATCCCGGTCTCCCGTTATGTAGGCATCAATGTCGCTGAATAGTTTTTTATCTTTTACCAGATTCAGGAACAGCCTTGCACTCATGCCGCTGGACAGTACATCGGATAACAAGTCATTCTGATAGTAATTACGGCTCAGCCGATCGCCCATATGCCAGGCAAGATAAACGGCAGGACCCGGCACATTTCCTTTTTTTTCCTGATAGCGGGGGGAGAGCTGTTTTGGCTCACCAGGCAGGTTACGGAGCGGCACCAATCTGGAAGGGATCGGGCCAAACCATTTTTCCGACAGTTGGATTGCCTGGTCCGGTTCTATATCTCCGGCCAGGGTGAGGATGGCATTGTTCGGAGCGTAGTGGCTGAAAAAAAAGGTTTTTACAGCAGACAGGGTGGCGTCCTCTATGTGCCTGATCTCCATTCCGATGGTTGGCCAGCGGTAGGGATGCGCAGAATAGGCAAGAGCCCTCAGCAGCAACCAAGCATCACCGTAGGGCTGGTTGAGATAACGCTGCCTGTACTCTTCAATGACTACCTTCTTTTGAACTGCGAGACTCTCCTCTGAAAATGCCAGCTCGAGCATCCGGTCAGATTCCAGCCAGAAGGCGGTTTCAAGGTTTTGAGCCGGAAGAGTCAGATAGTAGTTCGTATAATCATTATTGGTAAAGGCATTGTTTTCCCCTCCGGCCATCTGAAGCGGCATATCAAAATCGGGGATATTGACAGACCCCCCGAACATCAGGTGCTCAAAAAGATGCGCAAATCCGGTCAATTTGGGGTCTTCATCCCGCGCACCTACATTATACAGAATATTCATAGCGACCATCGGGGAGCTTTTATCCGTATGTACTATGATTGTCAGTCCGTTATCCAGGATATGTTTTGTGTATTCCATTCTTTTGAGGGGTTCGGACAAATGTAGTCTTATTTTCAAAAACCTGACAAAAGGCAATATTTATGCAAGGCGAATCGGGTAATTTTGTGTGTTATTTTTCTAACAGGCACCTATGGGAAATGGTTCGGCGGTTTCACACGAGGGAGTGGTTGAAAGAATTACCGGGGATTTGATCCGCGTTCGGTTCGTAGCTCATTCGGCCTGCGCTGCCTGCCATGCAAAAGGTGTTTGTGCGGTATCCGGATCAGAGGAGAAATTTGTTGACGTATTGAAAGGAAGCTCCGGATATGCGGTCGGGGATCGTGTGGAGGTGATGCTCGAAGAGAAGCAGGGCTTCCGGGCTCTGGCCTATGGGTATGTTTTTCCACTTGTAATTTTACTGGCAGTCCTGTTCGGACTGAGTGAACTAACGGGTCGTGAAGGACTCTCCGCAATGATTGCCATAGGTTCACTGGTACCCTATTACTTTATTGTATGGCTTTACCGGAAGCGGCTCGCCGCACAATTTGACTTTAGAATACGTAAAACGAATAATTAACAGGATATGAATACGATCGTAATTACGATCATCAGTTTAAGTGTCATCGGTAGCCTATCCGGCGTAATTCTTTTCCTGATCGCTCAGAAATTCAAGGTTTTTGAAGATCCGCGCATTGATGATGTCGAAGGCATTCTTCCGGGTGCCAATTGCGGGGGATGCGGATTTCCCGGATGCAGGGGGTTCGCGGATGCCTGCGTAAAGGCTGAGTCCCTGGACCTGATGTTTTGCCCGGTAGGCGGCAATGACGGGATGGTCAAAGTGGCCGAAGCCCTTGGCAGGGTTGCCGCAACAAAAGATCCTACGGTAGCTGTGGTAAGATGCGCCGGCAGCCCCGACCATCGCCGGCGGACCAACCGGTATGACAGTGCGATGACCTGCGAAATTGCAAGCGGACTTTATTCCGGCGATACTGCCTGTTCTTTCGGATGTCTGGGTTTGGGCGATTGTACGGTGGTCTGCACGTTCGATGCCATCCACATGAACCCGGTGACCCTGCTTCCCGAAGTGGATGATGCGAAATGTACCTCCTGCGGTGCCTGTGTGAAAGCCTGCCCGAAAATGATCATCGAGCTTCGTAAAAAGAACAAGAAGGACCGCAAGATATATGTGTCCTGCATCAACATGGACAAGGGCGCCTCGGCCAAAAAGGCATGCTCGGTTGCCTGCATCGGATGCAAAGCCTGCCTGAAGGCCTGCGAATATGACGCTATAACCATCGAGAATTTCCTCGCATACATTGATCCGGTGAAGTGTAAATTGTGCCGCAAGTGTGTGGAGGTTTGCCCTACCGATTCCATTCAGGAAATCAATTTCCCGCCGCGGAAAAAGGCGGATGTTGAGGTTGCAGTAACAGAAACACAAGCAAACAAAACTATAATGGAGGGTTTCTAATTGAGAACGTTTCCAAAAGGGGGAGTTCATCCCCCCGGCCTAAAGATTGCCTCGGGTTCAGCCATTTCGTTGCTTTCCCTTCCGGAAATTGCCTGCATTCATTTGTCGCAGCATCTTGGTGCACCCGCACAACCCGTCGTTGCAAAAGGTGATGCCGTAAAGGTCGGTCAGCTCATCGCTGAGGTATCCGGCTTTGTTTCGGCTAATATCCATTCTCCGGTTTCGGGAATTATCCAGAAAATTGAACCCGCTCCCGACGCATCGGGATATGCTAAACCCGCAATCTTCATCGAGGTAAGTGGAGATGAGTGGCTCGAATCGATCGACCGTACACCGGTGCTGGCTAAACCCAATGGAATAACCGGGGATGAAATCATCGCAAAGGTTAAGGAGATGGGGATAGTCGGACTGGGCGGAGCCACATTCCCCTCACATGTCAAGATATCGGTTCCGAAAGGAAAGAAAGCTGATATTCTGATAATCAACGGAGTGGAATGTGAACCGTATCTCACCTCCGACCACCGGCTGATGCTGGAAAAAGGAGAAGAAATCCTAACCGGCATTCAGCTGCTCATGAGGGCGCTGGGAGTTGAACGCGCTGTTATCGGAATTGAGAGAAACAAGCCGGATGCAATCCGCCACCTGGCTGGACTGGCTGCCGGTTATCCGGGTATTACGGTATGTGCCCTTAAGGTTAAATATCCGCAGGGTGGGGAGAAGCAGCTTATCAAGGCCATAACCGGCCGCGAGGTGCCCTCGCTTGGATTGCCCATTGAGGTTGGGGCTGTCGTTCATAATGTGGGAACCGCATTTGCAGTTTATGAGGCGGTACTGAAAAACAAGCCGCTCTTCGAGAGGGTTGTTACCGTAACAGGCAAAAACCTGGCACATACTGCAAATTTCCAGGTCCGGATCGGTACACCTGTGATCCAGCTGATTGACGCGGTAGGCGGCCTGCCCGGGAATGCCGCAAAAGTGATCAACGGCGGACCGATGATGGGGAAAGCACTACCCATGCTCGGAGTGCCCGTTACCAAAGGGACTTCCGGAATCCTGATCATGTCAGATCAGGAATCAGCCAGGAAACAATCGATGAACTGCATCCGGTGCTCCCGCTGCAGCAGTGCCTGCCCGATGGGGCTGGAACCCTACCTGCTGATGAGCCTCGGCGAAGCCAAACGATGGGAAGATATGGAATCCGAACACACCCTTGATTGCATGGAATGCGGATCCTGCAGCTATACCTGCCCGTCGCACCGTCCGCTGCTGGACTATATCCGGATTGGGAAAAGCAATGTTAACCGAATAATCAGAGCCAGAAAATAATGAGTCCAAACAACCTGTTGACCGTTTCCCATTCGCCGCATGTCTTTGGCAGCGAATCGGTGCAAAAAATCATGTACCGGGTCCTGCTTGCGATGGTTCCGGCATTTGCCGTTTCACTCATCTTTTTCGGAGTGGGCGCCCTGATTGTGACGGGTGTGGCTGTTGTCTCCTGCCTGGTCTTTGAATACCTGATCGCGCGCTTTCTGCTGAAAGTGAAGCCAACCCTTTGGGACGGCTCAGCCGCGGTAACCGGCGTCCTGCTGGCATTCAATGTTCCCAGCAACCTGCCGGTCTGGATGATCGTCGTAGGCAGTCTCGTGGCCATCGGCATCGCAAAAATGTCCTTCGGAGGTCTGGGCAAAAACCCTTTCAATCCCGCACTGGCCGGCCGGATCTTCCTGCTCGTCTCCTTTCCGGTACAGATGACCTCCTGGCCAAAGGCCGTTGAGTCAAGATTTGCATATCTCGATGCGACTACCGGCGCAACACCGCTGGGGATCATGAAGGAGGGTCTTAAAAACGGGCAGCCGATGGTTGACCTGCTTAAAGATATTCCTGATTATGGCCAGATGTTCCTGGGCAACATGTCGGGTTCGCTCGGCGAGATTTCCGCACTGGCACTGCTGCTCGGGGGACTGTACCTGCTGATTAAAAAGGTGATTACCTGGCATATCCCTGTCTCCATCCTGTCTACTGTTGTGCTGTTTACCGGCCTCATGTGGCTAATTAATCCCGATAAATTTGCTGATCCGCTCTTCCACCTGCTGGCTGGAGGTGTCATTCTGGGCGCCATTTTCATGGCAACCGACATGGTGACCTCCCCGATGACCCCGGTCGGGCAGATTATTTTCGGGGTCGGTATCGGATTGATAACCTGCCTGATCCGACTGTTCGGGGCTTATCCCGAAGGGGTCTCATTTGCCATTTTGATTATGAATGCTTTTGTTCCGTTAATCGATAAATATGTTAAACCCAAACGGTTCGGGGAGGTTGTAAAACATGGCTAAACTCGAATCAAACTTCAAAACCATGGTGATGTCCCTGTTGGGAGTCTGCGCCGTAGCTTCCAGTCTCCTGGGATATATGAACAGCATTACCGAAAGCCCGATTGCAGAAGCAAAACTGAAAGCCAAGCTGGAAGCCATTCAAAAAGTGGTGCCGCCCTTCAATAATAATCCCAGCGAAGAGGTGTACCTGATTGAAACGGACCTGGGCGAACTGGAATGCTTTCCGGCAAAAATGGACAGTGTGCTGGTCGGGGTTGCGATCAGTTCAAAAACCAACATTGCCTTCTCGGGCTCATTTAGTGTTATGGTAGGCCTTAATCCCGACGGCACGATCAATAATACCTCGGTTCTTGAACACAAGGAAACCCCGGGATTGGGAACGAAAATGCTCGAGCCTAAATTCAAGGACCAATTTCCAGGTAAGAATCCGGAAACCAGTAAGTTAAAAGTTAAAAAAGATGGTGGCGAAATTGACGCAATTACAGCTGCAACGATCAGTTCCAGAGCATTTTGCGATGCCATTATGCGAGCCTGGAATGCCTGGAAGAAAGGAGAAAGAAAATGAACCATTTCAAGCATTTTACCAAAGGGATACTTCAGGAGAACCCCGCACTGGTTCTCCTGATCGGGATGTGTCCGACTCTTGCCGTTACCACTTCTGCCTTCAATGGGGCAGGGATGGGGGTGGCAACACTCTTTGTCCTAACGATGTCGAACATCGTGATTTCAGCCATAAAGAACTGGGTTCCCAACAAGGTTAGAATTCCGATTTTTGTGGTGGTCATTGCATCATTTGTCACGATTGTCCAAATGACCATGGAGGCATTCGTTCCGGGTTTGTACAAATCACTGGGCGTCTTTGTGCCGCTGATCGTGGTAAACTGCATCATTCTGGCAAGGGCTGAAGCCTTTGCGCAGAAGAACTCGGTTCTCGACTCACTGCTCGACGGGCTGGGCATGGGAATCGGATTTACGCTTGCACTGACAACCCTGGGAGGCATACGTGAAATCCTTGGTAACGGATCCTTCTTCGGAATGCGCCTGCTTCCTGAAAATGCCAATACCATTCTGGTGTTTATCCTGTCACCCGGTGCCTTTATCGCCCTGGGCTACCTGATCGCCCTGGTAAATAAGCTTAAGAAATCCAAATAAAAGAAATCGCCGAAAACATGGAATACTTAATAATACTGATCAGCGCCATCTTCGTCAACAATATCGTACTGGCCAAGTTTCTGGGAATCTGTCCGTTTCTTGGTGTTTCCAACCGTGTTGGCACCGCCGCCGGCATGTCGGCAGCCGTTATGTTTGTGATGGTGCTTGCAACGATAGTGACCTACCTCCTGCAGAAATTTGTTCTGGATCCTTTCCATATCGCCTACATGCAGACCATCGTTTTTATCCTGGTGATCGCCGCGCTGGTGCAAATGGTTGAAACCATCCTGAAGAAGATCTCGCCGAGCCTTTACCAGGCATTGGGAATATTCCTTCCCCTGATCACCACGAACTGCGCGGTCCTGGGTATTGCCATCCTGACCATTCAGAATGATTATAACCTTCTTCAGGGGGTAGTCTTCACAGCGGCCAATGCTGCAGGCTTTGGCCTGGCCATCATAATTTTCGCCGGACTCAGGGAGAGAATCGAATTATTGGGGGTTCCAAAGGGCATGAAAGGTTTTCCGATCTCCCTCATCATGGCAGGCCTTCTCTCCCTGGCCTTTATGGGATTCAGCGGAATCGTCAAGTGAACCTGGTTAGGCCGGCACTAAGGCCGGCCGGTACGGCCAGAACTGTCATCCCGATGAAAATCGGGATCTCCTGCCTCGGAGCACCTGGCAGGAGATTCCGGCATTCGCCGGAATGACAATATCTTGCCGTCTCTCAGTCTTACAGTCTTACAGTCTCTCAGTCTTCTTCTACATCCTCGCGACCGGCGCCACATCCTGCCCGGTGAACTCACCGCGAAGGTACTTGTAGTGGCCTGTTATTCCGATCATTGCAGCATTGTCCATGGTATAGGCCAGGGTCGGGATATGGACAGTCCAGCCCTGTTTGGAGGCTTCGGTTTCAAGGGCTCCTTTCAGGGCGGAATTGGCAGCAACACCTCCGGCAATTCCTATTTCGCGGATACCGGTTTGTTCTGCGGCCCTGCGCAACTTGTTCATGAGAATGTCAACGATGGTGAACTGCAGGGAGGCGCAAAGGGAGTTCAGATTCTTTGAAATAAATTCTGGGTCCTCTTTAAGATGGTCCCTTAGCGAATAGAGAAATGATGTTTTCAGTCCGCTGAAACTATAGTTGAGTCCCGGGATCCGCGGACGGCTGTATGTAAAAGCAAGAGGATCACCCACCCTTGCCAGGCGGTCAATGACAGGGCCGGCAGGATAGGGAAGTCCCAGTACCTTGCCGCATTTATCGAAAGCCTCACCGGCTGCATCGTCGATGGTTTGTCCGATAATCTCCATCTCCAGATGATCACGAACGATCAGGATCTGGGTGTGTCCGCCCGAGACAAGGAGGCAGAGGAACGGAAATGACGGATGACCGGCGACCGACGACGGACGTCGGTCATCGGTCATCCGTCGTCCCTCTTCTTCCATCCGTCGTCCGTCATCGGTCATCCGTCGTAAAAACAGCGCCAGCACGTGCCCTTGCAGATGATTTACCTCGATAAGCGGAATACCGCGGGAGAGTGCAAATCCTTTGGCAAAGGAGGTCCCCACCAGAAGAGAGCCCATCAGCCCCGGGCCACGGGTAAAGGCAACAGCATCAATTTCAGACGGGATGACTCCGGCCTCTTTCATGGCTGTATCAACAACCGGAATGATATTCTGCTGATGCGCCCGGCTGGCGAGTTCAGGAACCACCCCGCCATAGAGCCGGTGAACCTCCTGGTTGGCAATGCGGTTCGATAAAAGGTATCCGTCGCGGATCACCGCAGCAGAGGTATCATCACAGGAGGATTCAATCCCCAGAATCGTGATGCTCATATTTTTCGTACTTTGGAATGATTTTTTCGGGGCAAAAATACTAAGAATAATTCCTTGTCGAATAAAAAGGTAAACCGGACCCTATTCGGCTTCGCTGCCGTTGTGATCCTGATGCTTGCAGTGTTTGTATCGCTGCGGTTCATGGCGGTCCAGACTTTGCTCTTGAATAAATATCTGGATAAAATTGAAAAAAGATATGAGGGCAGGATTTCGATTGGAAAGGTGCTCATACGGTGGCCGAACCGATTGGAATTCAATGATCTGCTCATACTTGACCCTCTGGAGGACACCCTGCTGTATGCATCGGCCCTGGTGGCATCAGGAGTTCATTATAACGTCGACAGGAACCATCTGCGGATAAACCGTATCTTCCTTGAGAACCCGATGGCACACTTGCAGGAAATGCCTTCAGGCAGGTTCAATCACCAGATCCTGTTCGATGCTTTCGCCAGTAATGATTCCACAAAGGGGGGCAGTCTTTTCAGCGTCTCGTTCAATCAGCTCACTCTCAGGAAAGGTGCTTTTTCTTACCGTACCTATGGTGCGTTGCCAAAACCGGGTAAAGTTAACTGGGATGAAATTGATGTTACGGAACTCGAAACGCAGGTTAACCGGTTCGAACTCGACAGTACCGGAATCCGGGCCACTATAGTTCATCTGGGGCTGGCTGAGCAGTGCGGATTCCGGATAAATGATTTCTCTACAGGGTTCGAATACGATTCTGCCGGCATTCACACAAGTCAGCTCGAATTGCTTACAGGAAACAGCCGGGTTGTTTCAGCATCTGCGGGTATTTCAATTCCTGGCAAGGCAGTCCGGGATTCATCGGGATTGTTTATGGATGTTGTTCTCGGAATGGATACCTATCTGAGTCCGGTTGATATCAATCTGATCGGCGGACTCGATAACGAGCTGGCAGAACCCATCGAAATATCAGGAGTATTTAAGGGTAATCTCCGAAAGGCAGAGTTGTCGGCTGCACGCCTGAACTGGGGTAATCTGGTCTATTTTGAGGGTGATCTCACCTATGAGTACCCCGGCCTGCTTAAGGAAGCCTATTTCGATCTGGGAACACGGAACCTGATGCTGAACCTCACAGAGCTGACGGAACAGGTTTTCTCCGGCCAGGTTCCGGGCTTTGAGCTGGAGGTTCCCGAGGCCGTGAAAGAGATTGGGAGAATTGAATACAGCGGGCTCTTCAGGGGATCCCTCGACAATTTCATAACCACCGGTGAGTGGGTACTGCCCTATGGTACTTTCAGCACAGATCTCATCGTGAACAAGAACCGTCCTTTGGTGGGATATAATTTTCGGGGCAAGGTTTCAGCCGGTAAGTTTAATCCCGATCAGTGGATCGAAGGTGCCAACATGATTTCAGAAATCGACTTTCTCCTGGATGTGGATGGGGTATGGGATGGGAAAAAGTCAGTAAATGCATGGGTAAATGGAAGTATACAGCAGTTTACCTTAAACTCCTATACCTTTCATAACCTCGATATTGATGGCTCCGTAAATGGAAAGACCTTCCAGGGCACTCTTTCCTTGCGCGATCCGAATGTAAGACTCGATCTTACCGGAAAACTGAATCTTGGATCGGAGACCCCGAAACTGGATATTGACCTGAAAGTTGAGGAGGCCAACCTCAATGCACTTGCCCTGATCCGGAATGATACCGCCTCATCCATCAGTCTGAACCTACACGGTGAGCTGTCAGGCAGGGGCCTGGATGACCTGACGGGCACCATTAACATGGTCAATTCTTCCTATACAAACAGTCGCGGTACCATCAATATGGATGAATTGGTACTGGTTTCAAAACAGGAAGCCGGGCAGAGGCAGATCATCTTGTATTCTGATTTTATCGATGCCAGACTTGCCGGGAAGATTCACATGGATGATCTGCCGGCTCAGATTCAGAGCCTTGTAGCCCGGTTCATTCCGGCTTTGACCAACCTGAAACCGGTGCAGGCTGATCACCTCAACGATTTTGCATTCAATGTGAATCTTAAAAACCCAACACCGGTTGCCCGGATATTCCTTCCCGGGTTTCAGTGCAAGGACAATACAAGGTTCAGCGGTTCCTATGACGCTTCTGACCAGCAGGTTTATGTGGAAGGGGTTTCTCCGCAGTTCGCCATTGGCGGCAGCCAGTATACCGGGTTTACCCTGAAAATTCAATCCCGTGGCGACTCAGTGATCCTTTCCGGCGATCTGGAAAAAGTTCAATTGGACCGGAACAACCAGTTTGAAGGAGTCAATCTGGATCTTGTTTTGACCCCTAACCGGTTAGACACGCGCCTGAATTGGAAAAACCTTAAGGGACAAAGGAATGAGGGGAATATCATTTGTCAGGGACAGCTGTTCCAGGATCCCAGAAGTAAACTGGCCGGTAGTTTTGCTTTTCCTGCAGCTGAGTTTTATTTCAATGACAGCTTGTGGAAAATCAATGCATTTGCTGTCGGCCTGAGCAAGGAACGATTGGAAGTCACTGATCTTGAGGTTCGGCACAACCAGGAGCTGGTACGCATCGGGGGTGCCATTTCGGAATTGCCATCTGATACTCTATTCCTGGGGTTCAACGGGTTGAATCTAAATCACCTGAATAGTCGCAATGACGAAGGGAAAATGACATTAAAAGGATTCCTCAGCGGGAATATCCGGTTCTATGATATGCGGAGGAAAGGAATGTTTCTGGCCGACCTGGAAATTGACAGTCTGGGATTTAACGGACAGATGCTGGGAAAAACAACCATAATCAGCAAGAGTCAGGGTACCGGAGAACCGGTTGAGATGAATGTGGTAGCACGTCGGGGAGCTATAAACACACTGGACATCAAAGGAAAATATAATCCGGTTTCTGATAGTCTGGATTTTGCGATTAACCTGGATAAGCTCAGGATGGATATTGCCAACCCGTGGGTTAACCCTGAATTGAGGGATGTCAAGGGGATCGCAACGGGTAAGGTCACGATAACAGGAAAGCGGAATGCGCCGGAGCTTAACGGTAACATAATGGTTCAAAAGGGATCCTTTGTTGTCGACTACATAAACACCCGATTCTATTTTACGCATGCCATAAAAATCACTCCGGGTGCCTTCTCGATGGACCAGATGGACATGCAGGACGATGAGGGAAATCATGCAACGGTTACCGGTGGTATCTATCATGATAATTTCCACAGGATCCGCCTTGATCTTGCCCTTGATTATCAAAATTTTGTACTCCTCAATGCGGAGGAATCCCAAAATGACGGATACTGGGGCCGGGCTTATGCCACGGGGATCGGTACCGTGCGGGGACCGCTGCGCAACCTGGATATCGATGTGTCGGCCACCACAAGTCCAAAAACACGGTTCTTCGTACCGGTCAATACCGAAGGGGATGCCCGGGAGATTGACTTCATCGTTTACGCGGAGCGGCCAAAAGAAGAGACGGAGCCCGACCTGGTTGATTTTACCCTGGAAACCAAACGCGGGTATGAGGTTAACCTCCATGGGGCAACAGTCAACATTGACCTGGCCGTTACGCCGGATGCCGAGGTAAGGATCATATTCGATTCAAAGGTCGGTGACGTACTGCGCGCACAGGGAACGGGGAATATTCGCATTTATGTAAATCCTTCAAGCCGCTGGACCATTTTCGGTGACTACTCGATCGAAAGCGGGGACTACCAGTTTACTCCCCAGGGTTTGCCGGTAAAGAAATTGCAGATTGAGCCCGGTGGTACCATCAAATGGACACACGACATTCCCTCGGCGCAGCTCGACATCGATGCGGTTTACCGGACCAAAGCTACGCTCTATGACCTTTTGCAGGATGAATCCAATCCGGACCTGACGCAGCGGATACCGGTGGAGTGCCACCTGATGATGAGCGGTTATCTGGAAAACCCGGTTCTGGACTATAATATTGTTATTCCTCCGACCAGCAATGATATAGCACGTTCGCAGCTGGCTAACCTGACTGAGGAGGAGAAAATGAAGCAGGTGATCTCCTTGCTGTTTATGAGCCGGTTCACCCCGGTTCAGGGATCGTCCACCGGTACAACAAAGGGGTATGCTTCTGCCGGCCTGGCAACAACCACAGAGGTTCTATCAAATCAGCTGAACTATTGGCTTTCCCAGATCAGTACCGATTTTGATATCGGGTTTAATTATCGGCCGGGCGACGAGCTGACGAGCGATGAAGTGGAGGTGGCTCTCTCGAAGCCATTCCTGAATAATCGTATAACCCTTAATGTTAACGGGAATTACGATGTACGGCAGACCACCGGGAATGCAAGTCAACTCGTTGGTGATGTGGAAGTTGAGTATAAAATCAAGCCTTCCGGAAAAATCAGGCTAAAGGCTTTTACGCGGGCCAACGATCATCTACTATATGAGTATGCTCCTTATACACAGGGGGTTGGTGTTTTTTTTAGGGAAGAGTTCGATTCATTTGGCGAACTCATCAGGCGTTATCGGGATAAAATATCTGGAAAAGAGCGTTAACAATTCAGCTCATAACCTGCCATACTAAACAGGCATCCTGGCACGTTTTTTACTTACTTTTATTGGGATAAACTAATTGCAAAACCATGAGTTGGATTTTATTGATTCAGGATGATTTTCAGGCAAAGTATGACTCAATCAGCAAGGCTATGAGCGCAGCAAATCAAAGCATGAATGTATGGGAACTGACATTGAAAGGTGGATGGCTTATGATTCCGATCCTTCTTTTATCCATTCTCGCCGTGTATATTTTTGTGGAGCGTTATTTTGCTATCCGCAAGGCATCTCAGGAGGACCAGAGTTTCATGAACCGGGTAAGGGAGTTCATCCATGACGGTAAGATTGAGGCGGCGGTGAGGCTGGCCGAAGCCACGGACACCCCGGTATCCCGTATGATTTCGGTAGGGATCACCCGTATCGGGCGATCGATGGCCGATGTAAACGCCGCGATCGAGAATGTCGGAAGGCTGGAGGTTTACAAACTGGAGCGAGGATTAGCCACTCTTGCGGCCGCAGCCGGTGCAGCCCCGATGCTGGGTTTTCTGGGAACGGTTCTCGGTATGATCAAGGCGTTCTATAACATGTCACTGGCAGGCAGTTCAATTGACGTTTCTCTGCTCTCAGGCGGGATCTATACTGCTATGGTAACCACTGCAGCAGGTTTGATTGTGGGTATACCGGCTTATTTCTTTTATAATATTCTGGTTTCCAAGATTGAAACCGTGGTTTTCATTCTTGAAACCCGTTCATCGGAATTCATGGACCTGTTAAACGAACCGGCTAAATAAATCCGAAACAATGGCGATTAAAACGCGAAATAAGATAAGCCCGCAGTTCAGCATGGCCTCAATGACTGACATCGTGTTCCTGTTGCTGCTGTTCTTTATGATCAGCTCCACCATGATCACGCCGAACGCCTTGAAACTCCTGCTGCCCCGGAGCGACGGTCAGGTTTCGGAGAAACCCATCACAACGGTTTCCATCACAAAAGACCTGCAGTTCTACATTGAACGTGTGCCGATTGATATCAACCGGCTGGAGGGTGCTTTACGGGCCAAGTTCGATGGAGTCCAGGAAAATGAAAGATATATCAGCCTTCATTCCGACCGTGAAGTTCCGATCGGGGAGGTGGTCAAAGTCCTGGATATTGCCCGGAAGAATCAGATCAGGCTACACCTTGCGACAACCTCAAAGTAGCTGATGGACCTTGTATCCAAATATCGTGGCCTTTTAGGAACGGGGATATTTCACGCGGTCCTGCTGATTCTGATGTTCGTTCTGACAATCAACGGATCCGTTATCAAGCCGGAAAGCGAGGGGATCACCATTAATTTCGGGACGGATGAAACAGGTCAGGGGGCCGAAGAGCCGCCGCAGCAGGAGGTTAAACAACCCGAAGAACCGAAGGTTGTTGCAACCCCTGAGGTGAAGCGTCAGCCGCCCAGGGAACAGAAAAAGGATGCACCGCCGAAGATTCTCACCCAAAACCTGGAGGATGCGGCAACGATTCAAAAGCAAAAGGAAGAAAAAGAGGAAGCCGATCGGATAAAAGCGGAAGAGCTGGAGCGGATCCGCGAGGAAGCTGCTGAGAAAAGACGCAGGGATGAGGCCGAACGAGCCAGGCTTGCCGAGGAGCAGCGGAAATCCGACCAGGTGAATGCCATCAAGGGACGGATGGGTAAATCTTTTGGCGGGAATTCATCCAATACCGGAACGGGAAGTGAAGGAACTGCCGGTAAAACCGGTAATCAGGGAGATCCCACAGGATCGGTCAGCTCCTCTAACCGGGGGCCGGGAGGCGGGCAGGGAGCCGGAATTTCATACAGCCTCGACGGAAGAAACGTTATCGGGTCACTTGCCAAGCCTGAATATACCATCAACGATTACGGAACGGTTGTTGTTCAGATCACGGTAAACAAGGACGGAGCAGTGGTTACTGCAGTTCCGGGAGCCAAAGGTTCCACTACCATGGATTCACGCCTCCTGGAAGCCGCCAAGAAAGCCGCCAAAACAGCCCGTTTCAACAAGGTGACCTCGCCCGAGGCGCCCACGTACCAGAGGGGATCGATTACGTACCATTTTAAGTTGTTGTAGAGGGGGTGAAATGGTTGAAATGGTTGAAATGGTTGAAATGGTTGAATGATGTACGGCGTAGGGGAGGACCCGTGGTCCCGGTTTGCCCCTAATACCTCAAACCTCAAACCTTATACCCTAAACCCAATCATCAAATCATCACATTAACACATCATCAAATCTTCACATCATCGAACCAGCATATCGATAGCCGCTACGAATATCACCACCAGCAGCACAATGCGGACGATGCGGGCGCCATGCTTTATGGCGAGGCGGGCGGCGATCCAGGCACCGGTCATGTTACCGGCGGCAAGGGTGAGTCCCATGAGCCAGTCGACCTGACCGTTAAAGATGAATACCGCCAGGGCAAAGGGGGTGTAGAGGAAAACAATCAGGTTTTTCATTGCGTTGGCCTTCACCAGATCAAGTCCGGCCCCGAGAACCAGCCCGCCTAACAGAAAGAATCCGACACCGGCCTGGATAAACCCTCCGTACAGGCCGATCCCAAAGAAGATCACCGTCTGCCAGAAACCCGGCCGGGCGTGAATCTTCTCAGCCTTACCCTCAATCCAGGCTTCGGGTTTAAAGGCGATCAGGAAAAACATCACAATCATGAGGCCCCCGATGACCCGCTTCATCACCAATTCATTGATATCCACCGCCAGAAACGCTCCGATCACCGCTCCAACCACTGCAGGGATTGCCAGCCAGATGCCGTCCTGAAACCGAATGATCTTTTTTTGCCTGAAACTGTTGGCGCCTACCAGGGACTGCAGCAGGATGGCCACACGGTTGGTTCCGTTTGCCACATTGGCCGGCAAACCCAGGTACATCAGAAGCGGCAGGGAGATTAATGACCCCGACCCTGCGAGCGTGTTGATAAAGCCAACGAGGATGCCGGCGAGGATGAGGATGGGGTAGTTGATGAGGGGCATAAGGGCTTAAGGGCTTATGCCCCATAGCTATTGAAGTATAATTCTCCTACTGGTCACCTCCGCCCCCT
>Ga0154558_1038_pt3 | contig 33708 bp, 24 predicted proteins | sample RifGroF2_FD_105701 | JGI IMG/M metagenome (GOLD analysis project Ga0154558, IMG submission 105701) | Bacteroidetes bacterium GWF2_49_14 | reverse complement strand
CAAACACCGGCAGCAACAGGTTTTCCACCCGCCCGTCTGCCTGCACATGATCGTTGAACCGCATCACGCCACGGGTGAAATGGTCGCCTTCGGGGATCTCTTTTTGCAGGACCTTGCCGCTCCAGAGGGTATTATCGGCAATAATGAAAGTGCCTGGATGGCTTTTCAGCATGGCGGCCTCGTAATACTCCACGTACTGGTCCTTGTCGCCGTCAATAAATATCAGGTCAAAGGGAAATTCAAATCCGGGCATGATGCTGAGGGCATCGCCGATGTGGAGGATGATGCGGTTGTTCAGGCCCGATTCATCGATCCATTTCCGGATAAACGGCTCCATCTCATCATTCACTTCAATGGTATGCAGCTCCCCGCCTTCGGGAAGCGCGGCGGCCATCACCAGTGCACCGTAACCGGTAAAGGTTCCGATCTCCAGCACCCGCATGGGTTTGAGCATGAGGCAGATCATCTCCAGAAGCTTTCCCGTGAGGTGATCTGAGGTCCGGCGCGGATGGTGGATCTTCACATGCGTTTCCCTGAATAGTTTTTTAAGCAGCACAGGTTCTGGGCTGGTGTGCTCCGTGAGGTAGCGGTCGAGGTCGGGATGCGAGATGCCCTTATGCTTGAAATGGTCGCTCATTGGAATATCAGCATGGACAACTGGTCGGGGGCGAGAACTTCGTTGGCCGTCTCCTGCAGTTGTTCTGTGGTGATCGACTGGATCCGGCGGGTCACCGTTTCAAGGGAATCGAATTTATTGAAGAGCATCACCGATTTGGCGAGGGTGAAGAGGAGGTTTTCCTTGTTGTCGGCCGACATGGCAATCTGGCCGATGATCTGGTTTTTAGCCCGATGCAGTTGCAATGTGCCGAGCTTTTGAGTTCTGAGCCTGTCGAACTCCTTGTGAACCAGTGCGATGCTTTTGTTCAGCTTTTCAGGGTCGGTGCCGAAATAGATAGTCAGGACCCCGGTGTCAATATAGGGTGTAAAGGTAGACTCCACATTGTAGGCGTAACCGTGCTTCTCGCGGAGCGACAGGTTAAGCCGGCTATTCAGGCCCTGGCCGCCGAGGATATTGTTCAGAAGGATAAGGTTCATCCGCCTGTTGTCCATGGCGCTGTAGGCCAGGTTTCCTATTATACAGTGGGACTGGTAGGTTGCCAGTTGCCGGTTGCCGGTTGCCGGTTGATATGCACTGAACGGGACTCGGGTGAATGTGCGGGGACGAGCGTCGACTTCGCCGAAGTATTTTTCAGCGAGATGGATCAGGCGGGCGAGGGAGATGCGGCCGACCGAGCAGAAGATCATCTGGTCGGTATCGTAGGTGCGGGCCATGAAGTGCTGGATCGCCTTTTTGTCGAAAGTGTTCAGCGTTTCAGCCGTTCCCAGGATATTGTGAGCGATCGGATGCGCCCCGAAGATCAGCTCCTCAAAGTCGTCATAGATCAGGTCCGATGGGTTGTCCTTGAACGAATTGATCTCATCGATGATCACCTCGCGCTCCTTGTCGAGTTCCACGGCCGGGAAGGTGGAGTTGAACACGATATCGGCTATCAGTTCAATCGCCCGGTCGTAATGCTGGCAAAGGAATCCGGCATGATAGGCGGTCTCCTCCTTGGTGGTGTATGCGTTGATCTCGCCGCCCACATCATCGAGCCGGCTCAGGATATGATAGGCTTTCCGGCGGGTGGTGCCCTTAAAGATCACGTGTTCAATGAAATGAGCGATACCGTTCTCGCGTTCAGTTTCATCCCTTGAACCCGTATTGATCAGCAGACCACAATAGGCCACTTCGCTTTCTGACGGCATGTGGACCACGCGGATGCCATTTTTAAGGGTATGAATAAAATACTCCATTTCAGCTTATTAATCGGGTTGCAAAGATATAAAAACGCCACTTCGGCGAGACTTTTTTTATTCTGATATTGGCTTTGAACATTTTTTCCTTATTTTTGTTGCCCGAAAGAAATGGTACCATAGCTCAGTTGGTAGAGCAACGGACTGAAAATCCGTGAGTCCTTGGTTCAAATCCGAGTGGTACCACAGAAAAAGCCGGCCTGCAGCCGGCTTTTTCTATAAGATAAAAGAAGAAAGATAAAAGGCGAAAGAAAGATTAAAGAGGGGGAAGAAATTAAGATTATTCGCGGATAATTCGGGACCGCTGTACTTTCCCGTCAACTGTTAATAACTCCAGAATATACATTCCTTTTGGCAGGTCGGTGAGGTCTGCAGTTTCCCCGGTTTGATTGGTTTTACGCATGAGTTGCCCCTGCATGGACCAGATCCTGAGTTCGGCGGGAGCGGTGAGGCCGGTGATGTGGATCGGGCCGCTGGTGGGGTTTGGGAAGATTGAAACCTTTGATGTAATCGGTAATCCAGTTCCTGTTGATGCTCCATGGTAATAATAATAATCGGTCTGGATGGGGGGAGAGCCGGGAAGATCGTGTAAATAATAGTAAGTGCGGCTGATGGTGTCTCCTTCCGGATCGAAGGCTGTTACGATTTCCATACTAAACACCATGTCGAAGTCCATAAATGAGCCCCTGTAAATTTCCGTTTGCCGCTGTCCTGATGGATGATATCTCCATTCCCACTGTTTATAAATATTCCAATCAGGATAATTGGGACAAAACATCCAGGCCTTTGAAACTAAATGATTGTCATGGTCATACGTGTATTCAAATTTATCGTTCGGTTGGGAGTTCCAGTTATAAAATTCGGTTTGAGGTCTTCCATGGCTATCCAGATTGACCTCATACCTTTCCGTTTCCTGCCAGGTATCCGCAGAATTAACCCGGATACGCTTATAAGAAATACGAAGGATTGGGATTCCGGCTGAATTGAAAACAAAATCCGTTTTGGTGTTGAGGATCCAATCCCGGGTAACGGAATCCCAGAGATACCCAATTTTGCCAACAAGCTTTCCGAAGGTGTCTTTGTTAAGTATTTCCCTTGATGCAGGTTTCCATTCTGACTTGTCGGGGTTCCAGGTGTATTGGTCCTGAATTATCTTGTAGTCATATTCGACATATCGGTATTCTGCTGACCGGACATTTTTCCAGTCTTTTGCGAAATAGTCCCATTCCAGCCACTGCGAGGTCACACGGTTTCCATCTCCATCGTATTCAAATAACTCCCTGGTAATATTATTCCAGGCTTTACGTTCACCCCAATCTTCCGGATAGTATCCGGTTTTAGCGATAAGATTACCTGAATTATCATATTCCAAATCAAACCTCCCCCAACAGAACCAGTCATCGCCCGGATAAAAGTACCACGGATGCCATTGCTTCGTTTGCGAGTTCCAGCTATAGCGTGCCATCCGGGTTACATTTCCCCGCTGGTCATAGTCCCATTTCTGTCCAAAACAAAGGGCAGAATCTCCGGATTCCCAGAAACAGTAGGTGTAAACGGAATCCAATACCTTTTGCGCATGTCCGGTCTGCAAGGTGCAGATCAGGCACAGGGCAATGAGTAAATGTTTTTTCATGGAAGGAGAGGAGATTAGTGATCTAAAGATATGAAGATAAGGCGAAAGGCGAAAGGCGAAAGAAAGAAGAAAGAAAAAAGATTAAAGAAGAAATAGGGTTCGGAGAGATCAGTAACCCCGGCCTTCAGGCCGGGGGCCTAGTACCATCGTGGCTTTCGGAGAGATCAGTAACCCTGGCCTTCAGGCCGGGGATTTACCCCGAACACCCCCTGGGCGGCTTCCGGAGAGATCACTCCCCAAAGTCCATCACATCCGTCCGGGAGCTGAGGTTCAGTTTTGAGTAGATGCTGTTGACGTGGGTTTTTACCGTACTCAGGCTGATTGAGCAGGATTCGGAGATCTCTTTGTTCGATTTCCCTTCCTTGAGAAGCGCGAAGATTTTCCGCTCCTGAACGGTGAGCGACCGGAATGGGTTTATTTCCGATTTTTTCCGGCGACGGTAATAATACACCGCAATACTCATCAGGATAAAAAGCAGGGCCGATACAAGCGGTACGATGTTATTTTGTTCCGTATCCATCCGGAGTTGGGCACGGAAGGTCCGGAAATACTCAGAATCCTGTTTCCGCCATTTCCTCAGATATTTGGTGTAGTAGCCCGGATTTTTTTCGAAGTCTGATTCAAACCTACTGTGATACAGGGCGTACAGGGAAATCAGGGGGTTGGAACAGGTATCGGCATATCGCCGCAGGCGCTCGTAAACGGCCTCACGGACAAAATCACGGTTGACAGCCGGCCCGTAATAATCAAGGGTATCGAGGAATCCGGCGATCTGGTTGATGTCCTTTACGGACTGGTTTACGGGATATCCTTCAAATGAGATACTTCCGATCAGCCGACGGCCACCGCGGATACGGATTCCGATTTCTGAACCGGGATTGGCCAGGAGAAAAAGGTGATTTTCATCCGGTCCCCCGATGATCAGCGAAGCCCGGGGATCCTCCTTTCTCGAAAAATGAATCCGGTAAAGGTGATCCCCGGGAGGCATGTTTTCACCGGTAAAGGCAAAGTTCCCATCGGGCCCGATCTCCGCCTCCTGAATGATCGATTCATTGGAAACCTCATACATCCTTGAAAAGTCGGGGACCAGGGATAAACTCGCCACCGGCTTCCACCGGGTGGTGTCATAGCGGATAGTTCCCTGTATGAGTGACTGGGAATAACCCGGAAGCCCGACCATTGCGAGAAGTATAATTAAAGCCCTAATCCAGGATGTTAAACAGATCATTGGCATTACCTCTTTTCGGTGAGCCCCATTTCATAGTATTCCAAATTGGGAACGAACTTCTGTTCAATCATGATATTAACGGAACCTTTCGCATTCGTCGGAGTTGCCCTGATAATCCACTCTCCTTTCATAGGGTAACGAAATTGCTTTTGTATCTGGCCGTTGACAGATCCGCTATACTTCGTCTTTCCCCCAACAACTGTAGGCTCATCGGCAACCAGAGTGTATGAACCCTGCTTAACTCCTTTGGGATCGAGGATGTCAACAATGATGGTTCCTTTATCAAGGCCGGTTGCAATAGAGATCAATAGCGTATTAAACTCATCTGTAGCTTTGATCTTTGTTTCAGCTATAGTGGATTCATCGTCAAACTGAAACCGCCGGTGTCTTTGGACGGAAAGGGTTTCCTGGGATGAGGTTTTGCCTTCTTTAACCTTTTCCTGTGCTACAGATAGCGTGGATGGACTTACTCTGATGCCATCAACAAATGTTATTTGACCTTTCTTATCCTTGGCATCGGCAATCCCGGCTGATTTTACAATTTGTACTGTGGACTCGGCTTTTAAAGCTTTCTGCCCATAACTGCTTACAGCCAGAGTGGTCAGAATTGCGACTGATCCGATGATCGATTTAACTGTTGTTTTCATACCTCTAAATTTAATGATTTACTGATTCGAAATGTTTACTGCGAAGGTAGAGGCCGTCTGGTGACTCAGGAAATTTTCCAGGGTGTGAAAAGGGGGGAGAAAGGGGGGAGATAAAGGCGAAAGAGAAAAGGCGAAAGGCGAAAGAAAGATAAAAGAAGAAAGATTAAAGAAGAAAGAATAAAGAGGAGAGAGGAAAGAGGGGATTCAGAATAAATCAGCAGGGTTAATTTGCAAGAATTCTTCGACAAGGATTCCTGTTTTTCCGACCAGGATCATTCTATGGGGCTGAAATCTTTTTTGAAATGCCGCCATCCCTTTGCGGCTGTGGTTTTCTCCTGATGAAACCTCCAATCCGATGACCTTTTCACCTTTCTGAATAATAAAATCAACTTCGTCATTCCGGTCGCGCCAGTAAAACACGCTGATTCTGTCGGTCAGAATATGGTTAACAAGATGGGCGCCAACTGCCGATTCCGTCAGGTGACCCCACAGGGTTGGCTGGCTGACGATATCCTTGAATGATTCGTAACGTTGCGCGGTAATCAGGGCGGTATTAAAAACCTGGAATTTCGGACTGGATGACCGCTTTGTCAATTCATTCGAAGCGTATTTCTCAATACCTGTCAGCAATCCGGCCTGGCTCAGAAGTTCCAGGTAATGTGCAAGGGTTGTAGTGTTACCGGCATTAATCAATTGACCCAGCATTTTGGTGTAAGAGAAAATCTGGCCTGAGTACAGACATCCAAGTTCAAATAAGCGACGAAGCAACGCAGGCTTTTCTACACGGGTCAGCATCAGGATGTCTTTGGAAATACTGGTTTCGATGATTGAATCAGAGATATACTGTTTCCATCTGCCTTCCTTCTCCATGATTCCTGCCGAACCCGGATACCCGCCTAGCCAGATAAACTGATTCAGATCCATGCCAAATGCCTCGTGCATTTCACGAAAGGACCAATGACCCGGGTGGATCATCTCGAACCGGCCAGTTAGGGATTCCGATAATCCTTGCTGCAATAATAGCCTGGAAGATCCTGATAATATGATTTTTATTGGATCACCCGTCAGTGAATCCGCATCCCATTCCCTTTTAACCGTTTCGCTCCAGTTATCAACTTTTTGAATTTCATCCAGGATTAATAGAAAATCGGTGGATTGATTCTGCTTTTTCCTGATTCTTGCAATATCCCATTGTTCACGGATCCATACCTGACCTGCAGCTGCCAAGCCATCAGCCGTGGCGTAATGGGCGGGAAAAGGCAGGTCATTCATGACCTGGGTGACCAAAGTTGTTTTCCCAACTTGCCGCGGACCTGCTAAAACCTGAATAAACCTTCTCGGTTCGAGAATCCTGGATTTAACAACCTGAAATAAAGGTCTTTGGTACATAATTTACGATTTACTCATTCGAATGAGTAAAATTACGTAATCTAAATCGTAATACAAAAAAATATTCCTGCCTGACTTTTCGCCCGATAATCCCGATTCTATTGTTTGCCCACCGGGGGTTATCATTTCACAGTTGCAGCGTGTTTTTCAGAATTACTGTGTATTTTTCCAAAAAATCTGGCAGATGAGAAGGGGTATCTTTTTGGTTGCAGGGCTGTTGGCTGGGCTTTTGCTTTGCGGGCAGGAAGCCAGGGAGGGAAAGAATTTCCCTCCGTACCCGGTTTTACAGGAGCTCCGGATGAAATCGGAAAAGAGCCTGCCGGCGAAAGTCGACCTCGCCAAATCCAAATATTTTCCGCCGGTTTTCAATCAGTACGGCTCGAGCTGCAACCAGGCCAGTTCCATCGGATACCTTTTTACCTATGAGATGAACCGCCTCCGGGATCTTAGCGGGGATTACCCCGAAAACCGGTACCCGCCGCTTTATCCCTGGAATTTTCTGAACAACAGTTCCAACGGGATGGGAGTCAGCTATTTCGACTCCTGGGAGATCATCAAGGCCAACGGTTGCCCCAGCGTGGTCGACTTTCCCTACGTTAACGATTATGCCGGATGGATGTCGGGCTACGAAAAATATTACCGCGGCATGCAAAACCGCGTGATCAGCAATTATTCACTTTACCTGGGTGACGCCGAAGGAATCCAGATGATGAAAAAGTACCTGTATGACCATTTCGACGGATCCAAATTCGGCGGATTGGCAAATTTTCAGATTGCCTCAGGGGGGATGCACTACAACTTTCTTCCTGACGAATCTTCAGATCCCGGGGCTCCATACATGACAACTTTCGGCACAGCGGTGGGCCATGCACTGACCATTGTCGGGTATAACGACAATATCAGGTTCGACAGGAACGGCGATGGATTATATACCAATGATATAGATGTGGATGGAGACCGGGTGGTTGACGTGAATGATTTTGAGGTGGGGGCTTTTATTATTTACAATAGCTGGGGTGTAGGGTGGGGTCGCAACGGTATGGCTTACCTTCCGTACCACCTGTTCGGCCGGTTCGGTTTCGAGGGCGGGATCTGGAACAAATCGGTTCACATCGTGGAGGCCGTCAAGAGTTACCAGCCGATCCTTACCCTGCGGGCTGAACTGAGCCACACCCGCCGCGGCATGATCCGGATCATGGCCGGGGTGGCCAATGATCCGGAAGCAACGGAGCCTGAACAGATTCTGGAGTTCCCCATGTTCAATTTCCAGGGTGTCAATGCGCTGGCCGATGACGACCGGCCCGACAGGCATTTTGAGCTCGGGCTCGATATCACCCCGCTTACCTCGTTTATCCGCAGGGGAGCCCCTGTGAAATTCTTCCTGATTGTGGATGAAAAGGATGGTTCCGACCTTGGAACCGGAACGATCTATTCCTTTGGGGTCTATAATTTTTTCAATGGCAAGGATTCTGTTTTGCTGGAAGGTTTACAAGTTCCTATCATCAACAATTCCAGAACCCTGGTCGGGTTAATCCGAAAGGCTGAATTCAACCGGGTTGAGGTGACCCGCGTACCCCGCCAGTTTGCAAAGACCGGTGATTATGTATCGGTTCAGTTGGAGGCCACCGGTGCGGCATCCCCTTACCGCTGGGAACTGGTTTACGATTATGATGAAAGGTTTTCGGTTCAGCCTTTTCCGGATGCTGAAGGAACGCTCCTGTTCAATGCGGGGGCCGGAGAACTGGAAACGAAAGTCAGGCTTCCCTTTGATTTTGATTTCTATGGTGAAAAATACCGGTATGTGATTGTAACGACAGAAGCGGAAATACTTTTTGATCCGAAAGAGCGTGATTATCCGTATGTTGTGGATACCACCCTGGTTCTTCGCTCGAGAAAGAAGATTGTGGCATTCGGTAAGCCGCTTGACTACTACATGGAAGATAATCAGATCTGGTATGAACAGTCGGACAGTTCCGCCCAGATTACCTGGAAAGCCATTGCTCCAACCAACGAGGGGCCAAAGCCGGTGAAGATCGCCTGCATCCTCAACAGGGACGGGAGAATCCGGTTTTTCTACGATAACACGGAGTTTCTGCACACCGGGCAAAGTACCTACTCATTAGGGGTTTCCAACGGTGACAATCGCCTGTTCAAGCAAACCAGCCTGAGCGATCAGGATGAAAAAATCAACTCGATACTCTTCAGTCCGGCCCGCCTGCCTGAAGAAACCAAGCTCGATGCCACCGGGTGGCTCTTCTGCAGGCCGATGGAGGCCAAAACTACGTATGAGATCCGGGTAAGGGTCCGTGATAAGTATAACCTTACCGGCTCGGGATCGGTTTTCGTCTCCACCGTTAATCCCGATTCCGTCGATATTTTGCCCCAGAATTTTCCGAATCCCTTTGCCGGCCAAACCCAGATAACCTTTATGGTCCCTGCGAAATCCGCGGTCCTGCTGGAGATTTTCGACCTTGCCGGACGACGGGTTACCACCCTTGTTGATACTGAGCTGGATGCTTCTGAATATCAGGTTACATGGCCCGGAACCAACGGCCCCGGACAAGATGCGGGTACGGGAATATACATCTGCCGCATTAAAGTAGGCCATCGCAGGGATCAGTTCAAGATGATCCGGACAAAATAAAGTACCTGTTTGCGGGGTTTCAATAATTGTGTTAAATTACAACCAACAACACCGGTTGAATTGCTAACCTAATTACCCTGATTATGGCTTATAAAATATTGAAAACCCAACGGTTCGGGCAGGTGGAGGTACTCACCATCAGTCGTCCTGAATCTCTCAACGCCCTGAATTCCGATTTTTTCTCCGAGCTGATCGACTATCTCGATTATATTATTACCGATGAACCGTTCCGGGTTCTCGTGATTACCGGCGAAGGAAAAGCCTTTGCTGCCGGCGCCGACATTGCCGAGATGTCGAAACTGGGTCCGGAAGGGGCACGGCGGTTCTCGGAGAAAGGCCAGCAGACTTTCCTCATGATCGAAGAGCTCCATATCCCGGTAATCGCTGCCGTCAACGGGTATGCGCTGGGTGGAGGATGTGAGCTGGCTATGGCCTGCGATATCCGGATTGCCTCCGAAAAGGCCCTTTTCGGACAGCCGGAAGTGAATCTCGGACTGGTGCCGGGCTATGCCGGAACGCAGCGGTTATCAAGGCTTATCGGACTCGGGAATGCCCTACGATGGATTTTATCGGGACAGAGCTTCGATGCGGCCGAAGCCAAACGCGTTGGCCTGGTTTCGTCGGTTTCGGAACCGGATAAACTGATGGCCGATGTTCTGGAGCTGGCCGGAAAGCTGGCATCACGCGGTCCCAAAGCCATCAAGGCTGCCAAATACCTGCTCCGGAAGGGTATCGACATGGAATTCCAGAAGGCTCTCGACATGGAGAAGGACGCATTTGCAGAACTATTTGAGGATGAAGGTATTGAAGGAATGAAGGCTTTTCTTGAAAAGCGGAAGCCCAGCTGGGAGAGTCAATTCTGACCTGGAAATGAAAACAAAATAAGAATCATACATGGACTATTGCGAACGATTGCAGAAAGTCTCCGTACTGGGAGCTGCCGGTAAGATGGGGAGCGGCATCCTGCTGCTCACGGCTATGGAGATGGCAGATCAGCTCCTTCAGAACAAGGGGCAGAAAATGGAGCTCTGGGCCATTGACCTCTCTCCGGAGGGGCTCCGCGGCCTGATCAGGTACCTGCGTTCCCAGGTGCTGAAGGCCGCCGAGAAGAAGATGGTATGGCTTAGGAGAGTGTATGCCGACCGGCCTGACCTGGTTGAGAACGGCGACATAATATCAGCCTATGTGGAAGATGTTCTCGGTTTGGTGAGTACTTCCACGCATCTTTCCGATGCCTGGGGATCCACGATGGTTTTTGAGGCCATCAAGGAAGACCCATCCGTAAAAGTGCCGGTGCTGAGCGAGATCGCACAGCAGGGTGGCGGGAAGACCTGGTTTTTTACCAATACCTCCTCCATTCCGATCAGCCGTCTCGATGAACAGGCCGGACTGAATGGCGCAGTTATCGGGTTTCATTTTTACAATCCACCTGCCGTTCAGAAGCTGGTTGAACTGATCCCCGGAAAAAACACGCTTCCGGAACTTGTTGAGTTTGCCCGGATGTATGCCAAAAACCTGAGGAAAGTGGTGGTCCCGTCAAATGATCATGCCGGGTTTATCGGTAATGGCCATTTCATGCGGGATGCCCTCTGGGCGATCCAAACAGCTGAGAAAATGGCTGAAACCATGCCGCTGCAGCAGGCAATCTGGTTCGTCAACCGAGTGAGCCAGGAGTTTCTGCTCAGGCCTATGGGTATCTTCCAGCTAATTGATTATGTGGGTGTTGATGTGGTTATCTATATCATGCAGGTGATGAATCCGTTCCTTCCTGATGAGGATCTTCACAGTCCGTTCCTGGATGCCCTTCTTGAGAAAGGGGTACGGGGCGGTCAATTCTCCGATGGGTCACAGAAAGACGGTTTCTTTAAATATGAAAAAGGGAGGCCGGTTGCCATCGTGAATCCCGTAACCGGAGTTTATGAGTCAACTGCACCGCTGGATGAAGCGGTAAAGGCATTGATCGGCGAACTGCCCGGCCTGACCTGGAAGGAAGTAAATTTCGCACCCGACAAGGCTGAAAAACTCTCCGCTTTTTTTGCCCGCCTGAAGGGCATGGATTCTCATGGCGCCAGGCTTGCGTCGGCTTACGGCAGGCAGTCGCGCCTCATTGGCGAGCTGCTGGTCAATAGCGGTGTGGCTCAATCGGCCGATGATGTGAATACTGTTTTAAAGACCGGATTTTTCCATGCATACGGTCCGATTAATGAATATTTCAATTAGCCTGACATGAGTAATCTGAGACGAAAAGTTTATATGACCGGCGGATACAACACGATCTCGCTGGGAACAGGCCGGAAAGAGTTTAATCCCAAAAAAGTGAGGCCGGGCCTGGAACTTTACATAAAGGAAGCCGGGAATGGGACACTGGCTCAAATAGGCGGTGCCGTTACTGTGGACGAATGCGTGATCGGCAACTTCATGGCCTCGCGGTTCAACCGCCAGGCTCATCTGGGCGGATTTATCCCGATGATTGACGAGGCACTCCGGTATAAGCCGGCTACCCGTGTAGAAGGCGCATGTGCCTCGGGTGGACTGGCGCTGACTGCGGGGATACGTGCAGTCCTCGCCGAGTCGGCCGAGGTGGTGCTTGCCCTGGGCGTTGAGGTTCAGAATTCCGTGAAAGCCATTTATGGGGCCGATATTTTAGCGGGCGCCGGGTGGTATCCCGACCGGAAAGCGGGTCATGCCTATTTTTTCCCGGGGCAGTTCAGCAACCGGGCCGGGGCCTATTTTGACCGGTATGGCAGGGAAACGGCACGGCAGGGCATGGCGCGCTGGTTCAGGAATATGATCGAGAACGCACGGCTGTGCCCGACCGCTCAGGAATACCACAATAGCACCGGCGATCTCGATGCCCTTGGATTGAGCGAGCCTGATGGCCGCTCCTTTGTGGATCACCTGAATGTATTCGACTGTTCGAAAGTATCAGATGGCGCATCTGCTATTGCCATTTTATCCGAAGAGGGACTGAAACGGGCGGGGATCCCCCGGGAACAGGCCGTTGAAGTGGTTGCCTGGGCCCAGGTTGAGGAGGACATTACGAAACCGCCGGCTGACCTGACCGTCGTATCCACCATAAAAGAGGCAGTCAGACAAGTCCTTGAGCGAGCAGGAATCACAATTGACCAGGTTGGAACGGTTGAAACGCACGACTGCTTTACAATCGCCGCCGTACTGGCCATTGAGGCCATGGGACTGGCGAAGCCCGGGCATGGAGGCGAGTTTATCTTGGCCGGGCACACATCCCGGATGGGCAGGATTCCGTTCAACACCACCGGCGGACTGATCGGATGGGGACATCCAACGGGTGCCACCGGAGTACACCAGGCAGTCACCATCTGGGAACAGCTTACCGGCCGCGCCGGTGATTCGCAAATCAGAATACATTCAGATCGTCCGTTTGGATTAACCGTAAATATGGGCGGTGATGATAAAACAGTAGTAGCTATCTTATATAAAAAACCCTGATAAAACATGGACTTTACATTCTCCGAAGAACAACTGATGATCCGGGATGCAGCCCGGGATTTTGCACGCCGGGAGCTCCTGCCCGAAGTCAACTATCGTGATAAACATGCCATTTTCCCCGATCAGCAGGTTAAGGCGCTGGCCGAGCTTGGTTTCATGGGAATGATGGTGAGTCCTGAATATGACGGAGGCGGGATGGATACGATCTCCTATGTTCTGGCCATGGAGGAGATCAGCAAGGTGGACGCTGCGGCAGGAGTCATCATGTCGGTAAACAACTCATTGGTTTGCTGGGGACTGGAGATATACGGCACGGAAGAACAGAAGCAGAAATACCTAAAACCCCTGGCCCGGGGCGAAAAGCTCGGAGCCTTCCTGCTTTCGGAGCCGGAAGCCGGTTCAGATGCCACTTCGCAAAGAACCACCGCCGTGGACATGGGCGACCATTATTTGCTGAACGGCACCAAAAACTGGATCACCAATGCAAACTGCGCCTCTATATACCTCGTCATCGCACAAACCGACCGGGAGAAGGGGCATCATGGAATCAATGCACTGATTGTAGAAAAGTATACCCCGGGAATCACCCTGGGGCCGCATGAGGAGAAGATGGGGATGCGAAGTTCCGATACACATTCGGTGATGTTTACCGATGTGGTGGTGCCCAAGGAGAACCGGATCGGCGAGGACGGTTTCGGCTTTAAGTTTGCCATGCGCACCCTCGACGGCGGTCGCATCGGGATCGCCTCACAGGCGCTGGGTATCGCATCCGGGGCATTCGAAAGGGCACTGCAATATTCCAAGGAGCGAAAAGCTTTCGGCAAGCCGATCAGCCAGCACCAGGCTGTTGCATTTAAACTCTCTGATATGGCCGTGAAGATTGAGGCTGCCCGCTACTTCTGCCTGAAAGCAGCCTGGCTTAAGGATCAGAACCAGAATTACGGTATCGCCAGCGCAATGGCCAAACAGTATGCCGCCGATTCGGCCATGGAGGTGACCACCGAAGCGGTCCAGATACATGGCGGCTATGGTTACGTGGCCGATTATCACGTGGAAAGATTGATGCGCGAGGCCAAGCTTACCCAGATCTACGAAGGAACCTCAGAGATACAAAAAATAGTCATTTCCAGATCTTTACTCACGGAGTAACCCTGAATGAAAGAAGAAGGAACCCTGTACCAGCCGGTCAATCCGGTGCGGATCATCACTGCTTCGTCGCTGTTCGACGGTCACGATGCCGCCATTAATATCATGCGACGGATTATCCAGCAGTCCGGGGTGGAAGTGATTCATCTAGGCCATAACCGGTCGGTAGCAGAGATCGTGGATAGCGCGATCCAGGAAGATGTTCAGGCTGTCGCCATCACCAGTTACCAGGGCGGCCACATGGAGTTCTTCGAATACATGCGCGAACTGCTCGACCAGAACGGGGCCTCGCATATCCGGATATTCGGAGGCGGGGGAGGGGTGATTCTTCCGGAAGAGATCTATCAGCTTGAAAAAAAAGGCATTACAAAAATATTTTCTCCGGATGACGGCCGTGTACTTGGCCTCATGGGTATGATCAGCCTACTGGTCAAGCAGTCGGATTATCCGTTGGGAAACCGTCCCGCAGCCCCTGAAAATATCCAATCAGGCAGTTTCACCGCCCTCGCTTCCATGATCTCTTCCATCGAGAATCACTCCGATGTGGCCGCGCCGGTGCTGCAGCAGATCCGGGACCAGAACAATTGCATGCATCCGCCGATACTGGGCGTGACCGGGACAGGCGGTGCCGGCAAATCGTCCCTGGTGGACGAACTTGTACGGCGATTCAAGCTGGCCCGGCCTGAGCTGAAACTCGCAATCTTCTCAGTGGATCCCACCAAACGCCGGACAGGCGGAGCCCTCCTTGGCGACCGCATCCGGATGAACTCCATTCATCAGGCGGGAATCTTTATGCGGTCCATGGCTACCCGGCAGTCACACCTGGCCCTTCCCGCACATATTTCAGATGTGCTCTGTGTGGCGGGTTATGCCGGCTTTGATCTCATTATCCTCGAAACATCCGGTATCGGCCAGTCGGACTCCGAAGTAACCGATTATGCCGACGTTTCCCTCTACGTAATGACGCCTGAGTACGGTGCAGCCACCCAGCTGGAGAAGATCGACATGCTCGATTTCTCCGACCTGGTGGCTCTCAATAAGTTCGATAAACCGGGAGCCCTCGATGCCCTGCGTGATGTTAAGAAACAGTTCCAGCGCAACCGCGGGCAATTCGATGTGGACCCGTCGGCCATGCCGGTTTATGGAACCATTGCCTCGCAATTCAACGACCCCGGAGTTAATTCATTGTTCGAAGCAGTTGTTAACCAGTTACTTGTAAAGACTTCAAAGGATTTCTCGGCCGGATCGCCGCTCCCTGCATCAGATTCAAAAATGGAGATAATCCCGGGGAAAAGGGTTCGATACCTGTCGGAAATCGCCGAAACCATCCGAAATTACAACAGGCGTGCGGAGTCACAGGCTGAGAAAGCACGGCGCTGGTATGTGCTGAATGAATCGGCCCGCATTGTTGCGGAAGAACATCCGGATTCAGCCGAACTGGCCGGATTGAATAAGCAGTGCGAAACGGCACGGAAGCTGGTGGACGGAGATGTGCAAAGCTGGCTGGAGCATTGGGAAGATAAAAAGAAGGCCCTGGAAGGGCCGGTTTACACCTTTACCGTGCGGGGTTCCGATGTTCAGATATCAACACATACCGAGTCCCTGTCACACATCAGGATACCCAAGGTGAGCCTGCCCAAAACACATGACTGGGGCGACCTGGTTCGCTGGGCGTTGCTCGAGAATGTGCCTGGGGAGTTTCCCTATGCAGCGGGTGTTTATCCTTTCAAACGGGAGATGGAGGATCCTACCCGCATGTTTGCCGGGGAGGGCGGACCGGAACGGACGAACCGGAGATTTCATTACCTGTCGGCCGGGCAGAAGGGTAAAAGACTGTCAACTGCCTATGATTCAGTTACTCTGTACGGACAAGATCCGGAAACCAGAAAAGATATATACGGTAAGGTGGGCAACAGCGGGGTGTCCGTCTGTACCCTGGATGATTCCAAACGTCTCTATTCCGGATTCGACCTGCTTGATCCGCGTACATCGGTATCTATGACCATCAACGGACCGGCTCCGATCCTGGCCGCCTTTTTTGTCAACACGGCGATCGACCAGGCGTGCGAGAAGGAGATTATCAGACTGGGGATCGCTGAGGAAGTTAAGAAAAAGGTCAGGAGTAAATATAAGAAGTCAGGAGTGGAGGTGCCGTCCTATCGCGGAGAGCTTCCCGACGGACACGACGGTTCGGGATTGTTATTACTCGGAATAACCGGCGACGAGGTGCTGCCTCCCGGTGTTTACCAGCGGATCCGGAAGGAGACCCTGTGCACCCTTCGGGGGACGCTGCAGGCCGACATCCTGAAAGAGGACCAGGCGCAGAATACCTGTCTTTTTTCAACCGATTTTTCCCTTAAGCTGATGGGTGACGTGCAGGAGTTCTTTATACGGGAAAAGGTGCGGAATTTCTATTCGGTTTCCATCTCCGGATATCATATCGCGGAGGCCGGGGCCAACCCGGTAACGCAGCTGGCGCTGACCCTTTCCAATGGCTTTACCTACGTTGAATATTATCTGGCGAGGGGAATGAAGATCGATGAATTTGCCCCGAACCTATCCTTCTTCTTCTCGAACGGCCTCGATCCTGAGTTTTCGGTGATCGGGCGTGTGGCCCGGATCATCTGGGCCAAGACCATACGGTATCGGTATGGAGGCAACGAGCGCTCGCAGATGCTGAAGTATCACATTCAAACTTCCGGCCGTTCGCTACATGCCCAGGAGATTGATTTTAACGATATCCGGACTACATTGCAGGCCCTGTATGCGATTTACGACAATTGCAACTCGCTGCATACCAATGCTTATGACGAAGCGATAACCACTCCTACCGAAGAATCCGTGCGCAGGGCCATTGCCATTCAGCTGATCATCAACCATGAACTGGGACTGGCCCGAAACCAGAATCCGCTGCAGGGTTCCTTTATCATCGAGGAGCTGACCCAGCTGGTTGAGGAGGCTGTGATGACGGAATTTGACCGGATCTCGGAACGGGGCGGGGTGCTGGGAGCCATGGAGCGGAATTATCAGCGGAACCAGATACAGGAGGAGTCCCTCTATTACGAGAAAATGAAAAATTCAGGCGAGCTCCCGATCATGGGTGTCAATACCTTTCTTTCGAGCAAGGGTTCGCCGATTGTTAGGCCGGGTGAAGTGATCCGTGCCACGGAGGATGAAAAAAGAAAGCAGTTGGAATCCCTGGTCGGCTATAAGGCTGTCAATGGGGAGAAATCAGAGGAATGGCTGCGGCGCGTGCGGCAGGCTGCGATTCATCAGACCAATGTTTTTGAAGTCCTCATGGAAGCCTGCAAATACTGCTCTCTCGGGCAGATCACACAGGCGCTGTTTGAGGTGGGGGGGCAGTATCGAAGGAACTTGTAGGTTGATGTGATGATTTGACGATGTGATGATGTGGTGATGTGGTGATGTGGTGACGAGAGGCTGTCATTCCGGCGGAAGCCGGAATCTCCTGTCAAAAAGCTGTTTGGCAAAGTCGCGTTGTGCAGAATCAGTGCAGCAGTCACCGCCTGTTGATTGTGGGCCAAAGATGGTAGTATATCATCCGGTCCCCGCTTTCGCGGGGATGACAAGAGCACCTGCCCATTTTACCACATTACCACATCACCACATCAACAAATCATCACATCTTCACATCAACAAATCATCGAATCACCCTTCGTACTCCTGCACTGCAATCTCTCCTTGCAGAATATAATATCCATTGAGTGCAAGGGTTTCGACGTCGTCTTCGCTGGCGTAGGTGTGAACGGGGGCAATGCGACGGATGCGCGACTGAAGTTCTTCCATGAAAACGGTGCTGTGAACAAGTCCGCCAGTAAGCAGGATCGCATCGACATCACCGCTGAGGACGGTAAACATGCTCCCAATGGTTTTGGCCACCTGGTAGGCCATCGCTTTCAGGTAAAAAACAGCTTTTTCGTCCCCGTTCAGTGCCATGTGTTCTGCTGAATATCCGTCATGCACCCCAAGGTAGGAATAGAGTCCGCCGTGGATCGTGATCATGTCATAGAGCACCTCCCGGGTGTATTTCCCGCTGTAGCAGAGGTTGATCAGGTCACCGATCGGAACCTGCCCGGCCCTGGAGGGTGAAAACGGACCGTCGCCGTCGAGACCCTGATTGGCATCGATCACCCGTCCCCTGTGATGGGCGCCTATGGTAATTCCATTGCCCATCTGTCCGACGATCAGGTTAAGGTCTTCATATTTTTTCTGTACTGTCTTTGCATATTTTCTGGCAACCGCTTTTTGCTCAAGTGCGTGAAACACTGATCTCCGTTTGAATTCGGCATGGCCCGAAACGCGGGCGATTTCATCGAATTCGTCCACCACCACCGGGTCAGCCACAAATGCGGAGGCTCCGCGGATCATTTTAGCAAGTTCCGCAGCAACCAGGCCGCCGAGGTTAACCACATCCTCACCCGAAACACCTGCCCGAAGATCCTCGATCATTTTCTCGTTTACCCTGTAAACGCCGGCTTGCACGGGGTGGACCAGCCCTCCGCGGCTGATCACTACCTTGATGTCGGCAACCGGAAGGTTGTTTTCCACCATCTCCTTATAGATCTGTTCTGACCGCATTCCGCACTCTCCGGCATAATCCGGGGATTGCTTCCTTGCCTCTTCGGTATGCATGATTTTCTTTAGGAAAATGAGTTGCTGGTTTCGAAATAATCCAATGTTTGTGAAGGGTACACGGGGATGGATTGCGAGAATGAGATTGCCGGGGAAAGCGTTGTAAGAGTCCATAAGACCATCAGATTTTATACGTGAAAATATAAAAATTTAGAACCAAAAGGCCGTGGCGTGGGTTTTATTAAGACATTTGTGAATTAATAAAAAGCGATGCAGATCAAACTATTCGGAACTATAATCCTGCTCTCGGGCAGCCTGTTCATGCTCCCGGCCCAGGAAGCGAAGGACCCCGATGTATTTCGTTCGGTGTTTAATGAAGCCCTTACCAGCTATGAGGCGTATCATAATCTTGAATGGCTGTGCAAAAACACCAAAGGGCGCATTGGTGGCAGGCCCCAGGCTGCTGCAGCGGTTGAATTCACCCGCCAGGTGATGGAAAAGATAGGGCTCGACTCGGTCTGGCTCCAGTCGGTGATGGTAAAAAGCTGGGATCGTGGCGAGCCGGAAAAGGCACGGATCATTTCATCAAGATTTGGCACAATGGAAGTTCCCTCGTGTGCACTGGGCTGGTCGGTCGGCACCGGGCCTGACGGATTGTCCGGGAGCGTGGTGGAGGTAAAATCCGCTGCGGACTGGAAGAATATAACCCGCCCGGAGGTGCAAGGCAGGATTGTGTTCTTCAATCAGCCAATGAACGCTACACACCTGGGAACTTTCTCCGCTTACGGGGAGGCCGTATGGCAGCGCACCAACGGGCCCGCTGAGGCTGCCCGCCTGGGTGCCGCTGCGGTAGTAGTCCGCTCGATGACTATCGAGATTGATGATTTTCCGCATACCGGAGTAACCCGGGCTGCGGAGGGTGTCAGGTCGGTGCCGGCGATAGCCATCTCCACGCGGGCAGCGGAAACACTTAGCCAATGGCTGAAGGGTGACCCATCACTCAATTTCTATTTCCGGACCACCTGCGAAGAGGGACCGGAAGTGCCTTCCTTTAACGTGATCGGCGAGATTCGGGGATCCGAATATCCGAATGAATATATTACCGTTGGTGGCCACCTCGATGCATGGGATATTGCCGAAGGCGCCCACGATGACGGTGGCGGCTGCATTCAGTCCATTGAGATGCTTCGCCTGTTCAGGACCTGCGGTATCAGGCCGCGCCACTCGATAAGGGCCGTGATGTTTATGGATGAGGAGGTAGCCCAGCGGGGCGGACTGGCTTATGCCCGGGAAGCCTCGGAAAAAGGTGAAAAGCATATTGCCGCCCTGGAATCTGACCGGGGCGTATTTTTCCCACAGTTTTTAGGGATCATCGGCAATGAAGCCCAGATGGAGAGAGCCGCCGAATGGCAGCCGCTCTTCGATCCTTACAGAATCCGCCTCAACCGTGGCGGTGGTGGTGCCGATATCGGTCCGCTCAAAACCTTTTACCCCGATATTCTCTTTATGGGAATAATTCCGGACGACAGCCGTTATTTCAGATATCACCACGCGGCCTCCGACACCTTTGAAATGGTTGACCGGAGGGAGATGCAGATGGGAGCGGCGGGGATTGCGTGCCTTGTTTATCTCGTGGATAAATATGGGCTGTGATTTGATGATGTGATGATGTGTTGATTTGTTGATTCGATGATTTGATGATTGAGATAATGTGATTTAAGATGAAGAAGCTAGTTGTTTTTTTGGTTTTGTTTTTTGGGATTTGGAGTTTGCAAGGCCAGATTGTGTATAATCCGAATATCGCGATCAAACCGATCCCGTCTATGTCGATCTTTAAGGTGGAGATGACGGACACTACCACCACTATTGTGGTGAGGATGATCAATGATAAGCAGATGCCTCCGTTTACCCTGCGGACGAAAAACCTTTTTATCCGCCCGGTGAGCGATCCTGACCGGATAAAGCTGAAACGTTCGGTCAAGGCGCCCTTTACGCCGGAAAAGCATGCGTTTACTGCCCTGAATGAGATATTTGAGTTTACGCTCGTTTTTGGCCCGCTGCCGAAGAACACCAAGTATTTCGATCTTTTGGAAGATCTCCCGAAGCGTGAGTTTTACCTCCAGGGAATCATTCTGGATCCACCACTTAACAAAATGGTCTCCAGGGGATTCCAGTCCTTTGCAAAGGGCGATCGCGAGGGAGCCCTCCTGGCGTTCAAGGAGATGGCAGAGGCGGACCTCTATTTCGAATACGGACTGGCCTATTTTAATATTATTTACCTCCTGGTGCAGCTTAACCGAATCCCGGAAGCACAGGAATGGTACGATAAGTTCAAGGAACGGTTTTTTTATGATAAACAGCTGTATGAGAATGAGTTTGTGAGGCTGGGGATACGGCAGAAACTCAAATGATGTGATGATGTGATGATGTGACGATTGAGGAAATAATAATGCAGAGATGAAAATATTAACTTTTGTATTGGTGGCGCTGGCGATGGCTGGGGGCGGGAAGTTCAAGGTTACGGAGTCGACTTCGCAGGAATGGGTTGGCGGCTTGCAAGAGAGTGGCTATGGCACAGATTATAAGTTAGTTATGAAAGTAAAGGCAGGGTCCGACCGGCTACAAATCGATGAGATTTGGGTGGGAGACCTGCGCCTTGCTGCGAGGGCGGTTACCAACCTGAGGGACATGTCGACCCGGAATTTCAAAAAGAAAGATATCGTGTACGTCACGGCCGGGGTTACCTGGAAACCTGATCAGGATGGCCAGATGCGTATTGTCACCGGTGAAAGAAAAGACAAGCCGGTCGCCTATCAGGGTGAAGGTTTGATTGGATATACCTACATGGGGAAACGCGGGTATGCCGTGATCCCATCCTTCAAGGTGCTGGAAAAGGTCATTTATCCGTAAAAAATATACAATGAGCAAAAAAGTTCTTCTGATGATTCTGGATGGCTGGGGATGTGGCGTGCGTCCGGAAGCCGATGCCATCCGCCAGGCAAATACACCCTATATGGATTCCCTCAAAAAGAAATATCCGCATTCAAAGCTGAAAACATCTGGCGAGGATGTGGGTTTGCCCGAAGGTCAGATGGGGAATTCTGAGGTAGGGCACCTCAATATCGGAGCAGGTAGGGTGATTTATCAGGACCTGGTCAGGATCAACCGTGCTGTTTCTGACGGAAGCATCAAGAAAAATAAAGTCCTCAAGGAGGCCTTTACCTATGCAAAGCAGAGCGGTAAAAAAGTGCACTTTATCGGGCTGGTTTCCGATGGCGGCGTTCACTCCCTCGACCGTCACCTGTATGCCCTTTGTGACATGACCAAAAAGTTTGGACTGGATCAGGTCTTCATCCATGCCATCACCGATGGCCGGGATACGGATCCATTCAGCGGCAAGGGATTTCTCGGGCAGCTGGAGCAGCATCTGGAACATTCGAATGGAACCATTGCCACGCTGATCGGGCGCTATTATTCCATGGACCGCGATAAGCGGTGGGAGCGGATCAAGTTGGGCTATGACCTTTATGTTCATGGCACGGGAAAACCGGTTACCAGCATTCTGGATGCCATACAGGAGAGCTATGACGAGGGGATTACCGATGAGTTCATCAAGCCCGCCATCCTGGTGGATGCTGACGGTAAGCCTGTTGCAACGATTACGGAAGGGGATGTGGTGATCTGTTTCAATTTCCGCACCGACCGGCTCCGGGAGCTGACCGTGGTTCTCACGCAACGCGACATGCCGGAATTCGGAATGAAGACGCTGACGCTGAAATACTATACCATGACACGGTATGATGACACCTTTGAGGGGGTCGGAATTATATACGATAAGGATAACCTGAGCCAGACAATTGGCGAACTGATGTCGGTAGCGGGCAAGAAACAGATCCGTATTGCCGAGACTGAAAAATACGCCCATGTTACCTTCTTTTTCTCTGGCGGGCGCGAGGAAGCTTTTCCCGGAGAAAAACGAATCATGATTCCGTCGCCCAAAGTAGCCACCTATGACCTGCAGCCGGAAATGAGCGCTTTTCTCGTGCGTGATGCTATCGTAAAGGAGCTGAAGACGGGCCAGCCCGATTTCATCTGTCTTAATTTTGCCAACGGAGACATGGTGGGCCATACCGGCGTATGGGATGCCATCATCCAGGCGGTTGAGGCTGTGGATTCCTGCGTGCAGGCGGTTGTGGAAACGGCCAAAGCCAATGGCTATACGGTTATCGTCATTGCCGATCACGGGAATGCCGACAATGCGATAAATCCCGATGGGTCGCCAAACACCGCACATTCACTTAATCCTGTTCCCTGTATTCTGGTCAGTGATGAATACAAGGAGATCCATAACGGCATCCTGGCCGATGTGGCACCGACTATCCTGAAGATCATGGGAATGAAACAGCCTCCGGTTATGGCCGGACGATCGCTGGTCTGATGCTGGAGATCGACCGGACACTCGTCAGTCTTGAGGTTCTCAGCCGCAAATTCTGCTGTAACCTGCAGGCCTGCAAAGGCTCCTGCTGCGTTCACGGGGATGCCGGCGCACCCCTGACCATTGAGGAGACTGGCTATCTGGACGACTATATGGACGAATTGAGGCCCTACCTGAGCACCGACGGAATTATGGCCCTGGTAGAGGAAGGGATGTACATGCGGGATATCGATGGTGAGCTGGTGACAACCCTGATCCGCGGAGGCGAGTGCGCCTATACCGTTTTCGAGGATGGCATCAGCTTCTGTGCAATTGAAAAGGCTTTCCATGCGGGCGACATCCCGTTTAACAAGCCGGTCTCCTGCCATCTGTACCCTATCAGGATAAAATCCTATGATGATTTTGACGCGATAAATTTCGATGAATGGGATATCTGCAAGCCGGCGCTGCCGGAAGGTGAAAGGCAGGGACTTCCGGTTTATCAGTTTGTAAGGGAAGCCCTGATCCGGAAATACGGGACGGAATGGTATGATCAGCTCGATTATGCGGCCAGTAACCTGGATTTGAAGAAGCTTGTACCCGAAGAATAATATTGTGCCTATATTAGCCCTTTATATAAAATATGCAGTTATGATCAGGAAAATGTTGATTGTGCTGCCGTTGTCTTTCCTTTTTGCTCTTCCATCCCTTGGCCAGGAGGCCGATACAGCCATGGTCCTCCGCAAGAACAGGATTGTTTACAAAGGCCACATTTACAGGCAGAATGCCCCCTATGTCACGTTCGGATACGGAGCCGGCTATGGGTTCAGAACCAGTCTTGTTCAACAAAACATGAACCTGGCCTATCATCATTTTATCAAAGGGCTCGGACTCGGGATCGGCTATCATGCTTCATCCGACCTGCCCCCCTGGTGGAGATCGTGGCAGAAACTGAATGATTTTTACCTGGTGGCTGGCAAACGGTGGGAGGGTAACCGGTTTAATCTGGCTGTTTTCGCCGGACCGAGTCTTGCGCGGGGCAGCTATATCGCCTGGAACGAAGAGAAACAAAAGGAGTTCGCCTACGGGTTTATTACTCCCGGAATCTATCTGGAAGCCGGGGTCACGTATAAGATTATGTATGACATTGGTGTCGGGCTCTCCGCCTACGGCAGCCTGAACCAGGAATACTCAGTTGCGGGTGCACAGGTTCACCTGTTCTTTTCCACATCCTTTGTGAGAAACTATGATTAACAAGAAACCATGATAACAATTAACGAATACATCGATCAGCATAAGGAGCGGTTTCTCGAAGAGCTCTTCGGTCTGATACGAATTCCTTCGATCAGTTCCATCGCTTCCCATAAGCCCGATATGTACCGGGCGGCAGCCAGTCTGAAAAAATTGCTCCTGCAGGCCGGTGTGGATTCGGCGGAAATTTATGAAACCGAAGGGAATCCGGTCATCTATGCCCAAAAGATGGTTAACCCCGATTGGCCTACCGTAATGGTTTATGCTCACATGGACGTGATGCCGGTGGATCCGCTCGACCTCTGGAAGTCGGATCCCTTTGATCCGGTTATCCGGGAGGATAAGATATTCGCCCGCGGCGCGGATGATGACAAAGGCCAGTCGTTCATGCATATCAAGGCCTTCGAATATCTGGCTAAAACCGGGCAGCTCAGATGCAACGTCAAGTTCATGATCGAGGGAGAAGAGGAGATCGGGTCGCCCAACCTGGGTAAATTCTGCGAGGAGCATAAGGAAATGCTGAAATCCGATATTATTCTCGTCTCCGATACCTCCATGATCGGACAGGATACCCCCTCAATAACCACCGGACTCCGCGGGCTCACCTACCTGCAAATCGAGGTGACCGGTCCCGATAAGGACCTGCATTCAGGCTTGTTTGGAGGCGCCGTTGCCAACCCGATCGTTATCCTGTCGAAAATGCTTGCCACCGTTCACGACGAAAACAACCGGATCACCATTCCGGGTTTTTATGATGACGTACTGGAGGCCACCGATGAGGAACGCGCACTGCTCTCACAGGCCCCTTTTAATGAAGAGAAATACAGGGCTGCGGTGGGTGTCGATGAAGTCTGGGGTGAGAAGGGCTACCGCGTAACCGAGCGTACCGGCATCCGGCCAACTTTCGAAGTCTGTGGGATCTGGGGCGGCTACACCGGAGAGGGAACCAAAACCGTGCTGCCTTCAAAGGCTTTTGCAAAGATCAGTTCACGGATTGTGCCGCATCAGGACCATCATAAAATTGCCCGATTGATCCAGGAATACTTCGAATCCATAGCACCACCGCAGGTAAAGGTAAAGGTAGAAAACCTCCATGGCGGAGCAGCCTATGTTTCACCGATAACCATGCCGGCATACAAGGCCGCGGAGAAAGCCTATGCGGAAACCTTCGGCAAGCGTCCGGTTCCATTCCGGAGTGGAGGTAGTATTCCGATTATCTCCACCTTCGAGAATGTGCTGGGTGTCAAATCAATCCTGATGGGCTTCGGGCTCGAATCCGACGCCATCCATTCGCCCAACGAGAACTTCCCCCTGTGGAATCTTTACAAAGGGATTGAGACGATAACGAGATTTTACCATTACTATACGGAGTAGACCGATGACCGATGACCGACGACCGATGACGGAGGACTGAAGACGGTTGCCGGTTAAAAGGAAGAAGTAATAGGGAGGAGCCCGGGAGAAATTCCGGGCTTTTTTTTAGTGATGCGTTAAATTTTGGGGGTGGTGGATAAAAATGTTGAAAAATAATAGGAATACCCCTAAAAAAATAGGGGTCATTGTAAAAAAAGTGTAATTTTGTAGCCGATAAGTACATTTCTATTATCCCAATGTCAATAAGTAACTTTTAATCACTAACCCTAACTGGTAACCGGTAACCGGTAACTGGTAACTACTATGAGCAACATCCGCGTCGAAGCCGTCAAGGAACTTTTTTCCCGCAAGCCGCTGGCCGTTGAGGCCCCGGGGGAGAAAGTGTCAGATTATTATGGTGTCCACACCTTCGGTTTGGAGACCATGAAGAAGTACCTGCCTACAGAGGCCTATGAGAATGTAAAAAAAGCTGTTGATACCTGGGGATACATCGACCGGAAATCAGCTGCATCGGTGGCTGCGGCCATGAAGGCCTGGGCTATGGGCTTCGGGGTTACGCATTACACCCACTGGTTCCAACCGCTCAATGGATCAACCGCTGAGAAGCATGATGCTTTCTTTGAACCTACAAAGGATGGCAAAATGTTTGAGCATTTTTCCGGAAAGGAGCTTACCCAGCAGGAACCTGATGCCTCCTCATTTCCCAGCGGTGGAATACGAAATACGTTCGAGGCCCGGGGATATTCAGCCTGGGATCCCTCTTCCCCTGCCTTTATTGTGGAGAAGACCCTTTGCATTCCCACGGTTTTTGTTTCCTATACCGGTGAGGCTCTTGACTTCAAAACCCCCCTGCTGAAATCTTTGTTTGCGCTGGACAAGGCTGCCGTTGATGTTTGCCAGCTATTTGACAAGGATGTGACCAAGGTTATAGCCACGCTGGGTTGGGAGCAGGAATATTTCTTGGTTGACGAGGCCCTGTATTATGCCCGTCCCGACCTGGTTCTCACCGACCGTACCCTGATGGGCCACGCTTCGGCGCGTGACCAGCAGCTGGCCGACAACTATTTCGGATCCATTCCTGAAAGGGTTACAGCTTTTATGAAAGAGCTTGAATTCGAGTGCTATAAGCTTGGTATTCCGCTCCGAACCCGCCACAATGAGGTGGCTCCAAATCAGTTTGAGTGCGCCCCTGTGTTTGAAGAGGCCAACCTTGCCGTGGATCACAACCAGCTTCTCATGGATATCATGAAGCGGGTGGCAAGGAAGCATCACTTCCGTGCGCTGCTGCATGAGAAACCCTACAAGGGAATCAATGGATCGGGCAAGCATAACAACTGGTCGATGCTGACCAATACCGGAGTAAACCTCCTGGCTCCGGGAACCAATCCAAAATCGAACCTGCAGCTTCTGACCTTTGTTGTCAATACGGTAAAGGCTGTTCATGATTATGCCGATCTTCTCAGGGCCAGCGTAATGTCTGCGGGCAATGAACACCGCCTGGGTGCCCACGAGGCTCCTCCGGCCATCATTTCAGTTTTTATCGGCGAACATCTGACCCGTGTACTGAACGAAATCGAGCAAAAGGTTCCGTCGGATAAGATGACTCCGGACCAAAAAACCGAACTTAAACTCAATATCGGCAAGATTCCCGAGATCATGCTCGACAATACCGATCGCAACCGTACCTCTCCTTTTGCTTTCACCGGCAACCGTTTTGAATTCCGGGCAGTAGGTTCCTCGATGAACTGCGCCGCCCCGATGACTGTCCTGAACTCGGCAGTTGCAAACCAGTTGCAGGAGTTCCGGAAGGATGTGGATGCCCTGATGGAGCAAAACGTAAAAAAAGATGAGGCGATCCTGAGGATACTCAGGAAATATATCATTCACTCCAGAAAAGTTCTTTTTGAAGGCAACGGATACAGCGAAGAGTGGATTCAGGAAGCTGCACGCAGGGGCCTGACCAATGTCATGAATGCCCCTGAGGCTCTGAAAGCATACATCGAGCCACGGTCCGTCGAACTTTTAAAGAGAATGAATGTGCTGACCGAGAGGGAATTGAATGCACGGTTTGACATCCAGCTCGAGTTGTTCACGAAAAAAGTACAGATTGAAGCTCGCGTTCTCGGCGATCTGGCTGTAAACCATATCATTCCAACGGTTATTAAATATCAGAACAGGCTGATCGAGAATGTAAAGGGATTAAAAGAAATCCTGCCGGCCAGTGAATTTGCGGATGCAGCAAGTTACCAGCTCAGCGCGATCCGCAAGATTTCCAAACACAAGGCATTGATTCTGGAGATGGTCGACGAGATGGTCAGCGCCAGAAAAGAGGCAAACACCATCGAGGATGTCCGTGAGCTGGCCGATGCCTATAATCAGAAGGTCAAGCATTATCTTGATGAAATCCGGTACCATATCGACAAGCTTGAACTGATCGTTGACGACGATCTTTGGCCGCTGCCGAAGTACCGCGAGTTGTTGTTCGCCCGCTAACACGGGTCTCGCCGAAGGTTCACCCCGATATACCAAGGGCAGTATTTGCTTCGTTTATACTACAAATGAGGCAAATATTGCCTATTTTTACGACCTCCAGCAGAAAAGCATCGGGTATGAAATCAGAACGGGTACTACTACTATTTGTGATCCTGGCCATTCTTGCCGGAGGCCCGGCCATGGCGCAGAAGCGTGACCTTATGGTTCAGGCCGATAAGACCTTTGCCATGGGCGAGTATTTCAAGGCTATTGAAAAGTACAAGAAGGCCTATGCCAAGGAAAAGGACCGCACAAGGCGCGCCGACATCAATTTCCGGATCGGGAACTGTTACCGCCTGATCAATGACACCAAGCGTGCCGAAACTTATTTTGTGCGCTTGGTCAAGCAGAAATACAGCAATCCGCTGGCCATCCTTTACAGCGCTGAAATGCTGAAAATGAACGGCAAATACGCCGATGCCAAAGCCCGGTATGAAGAGTACCTGAAGATAGAACCAACCGATGTGATGGCACTGAATGCATATCAGTCCTGTGATTCCATTCTGGTCTGGACGAAAAACCCTACCCGATACCAGGTAGAAAACGTTAAGGACTTCAATACCAAAGACAACGATTTCAGTCCGGCCTTCGCTTCGGAAGATTATAAAGAACTCTATATCACCTCTTCACGCGAGGGTGCCGATGGAAACAAGGTTCACGGCGCGACCGGTCAGAATTTTTCCGATATCTTTTTCACCAGGCTGGATAACAAGCAGAAATGGGCCGTTCCGGCGCCGATCGATAAATCGATAAATTCCATGTTCGACGACGGTACCCCATGGGTTGCCGAGGATGGCAACACCATGTATTTTACCCGCTGCCGGTTCGACAAGCAGCAGGAACTGGGCTGCCAGGTGATGGTGGCTAAAAAGCAGGGCGGTAAATGGGGCGAGCCCACGGTTGTACCCATATCCAAGGATTCAGTGGTAATTGCTCATCCGAGCCTCACGGCAGACCAGCTGACCATGTTTTTTGTCAGTGACATGCTTGGGAGCCTCGGCGGGAAAGATATCTGGATGATACAAAGAGAGAAAACCGACGGCCCCTGGAGTCAGCCGAAAAATCTGGGTGAAGCTATCAACACAGCCAGGGATGAGATGTTTCCCTTTGCCAAAACGGATACCCTGTTCTATTTTTCTTCCAGCGGGCATCCCGGATTGGGAGGATTGGATGTTTTCAAGGCACATACTGATGAGGAGGATAACTGGATTGTTGAGAATATGAAATATCCGGTGAACAGTGTAAGCGATGATTTCGGAATGATCTTTCAGAAAGAAGAGGAGCGCGGATATTTTGTTTCCAGCCGTACCGGAGGGAAGGGCGGGGACGACATCTATTCCTTCGTTCTGCCGGAGAAAAGATTCAGCCTTGCGGGCAAGGTACTCAACGAGCGGACGGATATGCCCATTCCGGCTGCGGATGTAAGGCTCATCGGCAGTGACGGCACTTCGCTCGAAAGCAAGAGCGATTCCGTCGGAGGGTTCTCTTTCAAACTGAAAGCCGAAACAGATTACCTGGTTGTCGCCTTTAAACGGGGCTTCCTCAACGGCAAGGTACGCGAAACCACCATGGGCCTCGAAGAGAGCAGGGAGTTCAATGTTAACCTGGTGCTCGCACCCTATGAAAAGCCAATAGAACTGCCGAATATCCTCTATGATCTGGCCAAGTGGGATCTTCGTCCGGAATCCATGATCGCACTGGATCAACTGGTGGAAACACTTGAGGATAACCCGAATATTACGATCGAGCTGATGTCACATACCGACATCAGGCCTTTTCGGGTGATGTCAAACCTGGAACTATCCCAGAACCGGGCACAATCGGTTGTTGATTATCTGATCTCCAAGGGCATCGAGAAGGACAGGCTGAAGGCCAGGGGATACGGGCCCGATGTACCGCGCATTGCAGATGATAAGATCGCATCCCAGAACTCCTTTATTCAGGTAGGTGACACCCTCTCGAAAGAGTATATCGAAAAACTGCCCGTCGAGCAAAACCGTGAAATAGCACACCAGCTGAACCGTCGCACGGAATTCCGGGTGCTGAGCAATGATTACGTTCCCATGGAGCAGCGCAAGGGAGATTATGATGCTGAGAAACAGTTGCTTATGCGTGGTATGGAGGAGCTCCAGCAGGGAAAGACGAAGATCAGGAAATGAAACCCGGAAACCGCTATGCACAACGGGGTGTCTCTTCCTCGAAGGAGGATGTGCACCGCGCAATCAGCAGCCTCGACAAGGGGCTGTTTCCCCGTGCTTTTTGTAAGATCATTCCTGATATTTTAGCCGGCGACCCGGATTGGTGCAGCATCATGCACGCTGACGGAGCCGGGACCAAATCCTCACTGGCTTACCTGTACTGGAAAGAGACCGGGGATCTTTCGGTGTGGAAAGGGATTGCACACGATGCCGTAATAATGAATACCGATGACCTGCTTTGCATTGGGGCAACAGGTCCCATCATGCTCAGTTCCACTATCGGAAGAAATAAAAACCTCATCCCGGCAGAAGTGATCTCCGCGGTGATTGAAGGTACACAGGAGGTTGCAGATTTGCTGACCTCTTACGGAATGCAAACCGTTTTCTGCGGAGGAGAGACTGCCGACGTGGGCGATCTGGTTCGCACGATCATTGTGGACAGTACCGTGACGACGCGGATGAAAAGAGCCGAAGTGATCTCCAATGACCGGATCCGGCCGGGTGATGTCATTGTCGGGCTATCATCATCGGGCAAAGCAAACTATGAGAATGAATACAACGGAGGGATGGGCAGCAACGGCCTGACTTCCGCGCGGCACGATGTTTTTGCGAAATATCTGGCTGTAAAATACCCTGAATCCTTTGATCCCCAGGTTCCTGATGATCTGGTTTATTCGGGATCCGTTCAGCTGACTGACCCGATTGAAGGTACAGGACTTACGGCGGGAAAGCTTGTGTTGTCCCCGACGCGGACCTACGCGCCGGTGGTTATCGCGATACTGAAAGAGTTACGCCATGAGATTCACGGCATGGTTCACTGCTCAGGCGGCGGACAGACCAAGATTCTCCATTTTATCGAAAATCTTCACATCATCAAGGACAACCTGTTCCCGGTTCCGCCCCTTTTTCGCCTGATACAGCAGCAATCAAACACCCCCTGGTCCGAGATGTACAAAGTTTTCAACATGGGCCACCGGTTTGAGATCTACCTGCCTGAACCATTTGCCGACCGTATTGTCCAGATTGCTGCGGGATTCGGAATCGACGCGCAGGTAATTGGACGGTGTGCTCCTGCCAATTCGCGCAGCCTTACCATTTCCGGTGGTTATGGGGATTATTTCTATTAAGTAATTGGCCTCCCTGCGGTCGGCTAATTGGCTCCCTACGGTCGCTAATTGGCCCTTCGGGCTAATTAGGGCGAAGCCCCAATTAGCGGAGCGCAGCGGAGCCAATTAGCCGACCGCAGGGAGGCCAATTACCAACTAATCGTAACTTGTTAATCGTAAAACTGGAATTATGTTGTTGTTAAAACTTGAGGGCATCGCCGCCCGATTTGAAGAGGTCGCCCGGTTAATTACAGAACCGGAAGTGATCAATGACATGAAGCGGTATGTTCTTCTGAATAAAGAATATAAGGAACTCAGCAAGATTGTTGAGTTTTATCGTGAATACAAGAATATCACGGAAAATCTGGATTCCACCAAGAAAATCCTCGAAACCGAGAAGGATGAAGAAATGCGTGAGATGGCCAAGGAGGAGATGGATATGCTGGTTCACCGCCGGGAGGAGATGGAGGAGGAGATCAAAGTTTTATTATTGCCTGCGGATCCCGAGGATGCCAAGAATGCCGTGATGGAAATCAGGGCCGGTACCGGCGGGGATGAAGCCAGTATTTTTGCCGGTGACCTGTTCAGGATGTATGTCAAGTTCTTCGACATAAAGGGATGGAAGTACAGTATCACCAGCTTCACCGAGGGAACCAACGGTGGGTATAAGGAAGTTATTCTCTCTGTTACCGGAGATGGGGTATATGGAATCATGAAATATGAATCTGGTGTCCACCGGGTACAGCGGGTGCCGCAAACCGAAACGCAGGGCCGGATTCACACCTCGGCAGCAACGATAGCGGTATTGCCCGAGGCCGAAGAATTCGACATCGAACTGAATAATTCCGATATCCGTGTCGACACCTATTGTTCCTCCGGTCCCGGCGGCCAGTCGGTGAACACAACGTATTCCGCCGTACGGCTTACCCATGTGCCATCCGGCGTGGTGGTCACCTGCCAGGACCAGAAATCGCAGATCAAGAATAAGGAAAAGGCCATGGTTGAACTCAGGACCCGGCTGTACAACCTTGAATATCAGAAATACCTCGATGAGATCTCGTCTAGGCGGAAAACGATGGTAAGCACCGGAGACCGGTCGGCCAAGATCCGGACCTACAATTATCCGCAGGGGCGCATGACCGATCACCGGATCAACTTTACCCTCTACAACCTTCCGGCTGTTCTCAACGGGGATATCATGGAAATTATCGATAAATTGCAGATTGCGGAAAATGCTGAGCGACTCAAAGCCTCTGATATTGTGAAATAATGACTGCTGCAGAACTGAACCACGAAATCCGGCGGAAGGGATCTTACCTGTGTGTCGGGCTCGACAGTGATCCTGGAAAGATACCGGTGCACCTGAACCGGGAGGCGCATCCGGTTTTTGCCTTTAACCGGGCGATCATCGATGCGACGCATGACCTGGCGGTTGCCTACAAGCCGAACCTGGCCTTTTATGAGGCCATGGGAACCGAAGGCATGGAGCAGCTGGAGATGACGGTTGACCATATCCGGTCGGTCGATCCCAACCTGTTCATCATAGCCGATGCCAAGCGGGGGGATATAGGCAATACCGCCGATCAATATGCCAGGGCCTTTTTCATCCGGTATGATTTTGATGCCATCACCCTGTCTCCTTATATGGGCAGGGACTCGATAGAACCTTTTCTTCAGTTTACCGGCAAATGGGCCATTCTTCTGGCGCTGACCTCCAACCCTGGCGCAAATGATTTTCAGATGCAGCGTTTTTCCGACGGCGAACCCCTGTACGAGAAAGTTCTGCGTGAGAGTGCAACCTGGGGTACACATGATAACATGATGTTTGTGGTGGGGGCCACACGCCCCGAATACCTTCGGCGGATCCGAAAAATTGTTCCGGAGCACTTCCTGCTGGTCCCGGGCGTGGGAGCCCAGGGCGGTTCGCTGGAGATGGTGCTTGAAAACGGGAAAAGCACCCATGGCGGCCTCCTGATCAACAACTCCCGCGGAATCATCTTTGCCGGCAGCGGTTCCGATTTTGCTGAAAAGGCGAGGGGCGCGGCCGAGAGGATGACTAAAGGGATGTAGGCGATTGCTGGTTGCTGGTTGCTGGTTACCCAGGTGTACTTGTCATCCCCGCGAAAGCGGGGACCGCGTCCCTTGAAGCGCGGTACGCATAGGAACCGGTCCCCGCTTTCGCGGGGATGACAAATGCTCCGATGTTGCTGTTCAGCTGGGGCACGCGGTCC
>Ga0154558_1058_pt2 | contig 34326 bp, 30 predicted proteins | sample RifGroF2_FD_105701 | JGI IMG/M metagenome (GOLD analysis project Ga0154558, IMG submission 105701) | Bacteroidetes bacterium GWF2_49_14 | reverse complement strand
TTTATTTCACGGTGCCGTAAACAACCTCTCCCCCGATCCACGTCTGGAGCACCTTAATCTTAGGTACCCTGAGCGGATCGGCAGTCATGATATCTTCCTCAAGGACAACAAAATCAGCCATCTTGCCGGGTTCCAGGCTTCCACGCTCGTTTTCTTCGAAACATGATTTGGCTGCCCATATCGTCATGGCTCTCAGGCTCTCCTCCCGGGTAAGGGCATTCTCAATATGCCATCCTCCATCCGGGAATCCGCTCTGGTCCATCCGGGCAAAACCCGCGAAAAAGCCGAAGAGTGGATTGATCTTTTCAACCGGAAAGTCGCTGCCATTTGGCAGCCAGCCGTTCTGGCCGAGCAGCTTTTTATAGGCATAGGCACCCTTGATTCTTTCCGGTCCTACACGATCTTCCGCCCAATACATATCCGAAGTAGCATGGCTCATCTGGACAGAGGGTATGATGCTGAAGTCCCTGAAAAGCTGAAAATCATCAGAGTGTATGATCTGCGCGTGTTCAATCCGCCAGCGCCGGTCATTTGGCTCCCTGAGTATTTCTTTATAAATATTCAACATCAGCCGGTTGGCGGCATCCCCGATGCAATGGGTCTCTACCTGATAGCCCGCATCGTAACATTTCTGACAGAGGTTGCGTAGGAAATCTGATTCATTAACCTGCAGCCCGGTTTTTTCAGGCGCATCACTATAGGGCTCAAGCATCAGAGCCCCCCTTGAACCCAGCGCACCATCGGCAAAAAGTTTTACCGACCGGACATTGAGCCGGTCTGATTTATAGATTCCCTTCTTAACATATCCTTCAAAATTGTCTTCGCTGGGAGATAACATTGCATAAACCCGCATTTTGAGCTGCCCCTCCTTATGAAGCTGGTCCATCAACTGAACCGTGGAGAAACTGAGGCCGGCGTCTGCAACAGTAGTGAGTCCCACTGCAAAACAATTTTCCTGGGCCCTCAACAGTGCCTTTGTACTCTCACCGGTGGGCATATCAGGAATGAAACGACTGACGAGATCCATGGCATTGTCAACCAGGACGCCGGTAATTTTGCCGTTAACACATATGATCTCACCACCGGTAACTCTGGTCTTATAATCGATCCCGGCCAGTTTAAGTGCAGCGGTGTTAACAACAGCCGCATGGCCATCCACCCGGGTGAGATATACGGGTAAATCGGGAAAATAGGTGTCCAGTTCAGACCGGTCAGGAAACTGCCTGCCCGGCCAATCATTCTGATCCCATCCCCGTCCCAGTACCCATTCAGAGGGAAAACTCTTCTGATGCTCCACCAAACGCTGACAGATCTCCCCAAAACTTTTAGTATCGGTCAGATCCGCCTTCCTGAGATTATCGGCATAACCCGCAAAATGACAATGTGCATCATAAAAACCGGGATATACCGGTTTGCCACCCAGATCAATGACCTGATCGGAGTTGTAGCTGCGATCAATTTCCTGGTCCGACCCAACGGCAAGTATCAGGCCGCCACGCACCGCAAAACTCTCTGCAATCCTGCTGTTACCGTCCACTGTGTAGATTTTAGAGTTTTTAACAATAAAATCAGCGGTTTCAGGCCCTTTGCAGGATAGAACTGCACCAGAAGCAAGCAAAATCGACATAAGATATTGATATTTCATTTTTTGGAACGGTTGTAGTTGTTAACAAATCTAGGAATTTATGATGACACAACATTTTTTCCCTGAATATGCGTTAATTTTATACTTAAATCCCATAGTACATCTATGAAAACTGAATGGTCAAGAATATTTTCCCGGTGTATAGGCGGGGCTCTTTATGGAATCCTGTTTATTCTGATCATCGGCGGTTGCGAATATATCCTCCCCAACAAGCCTCCGTATGTTGAAAAAACCAGTCCGGCCGATGATGCGGCCTACAATATCGGCTCGGTAATTACCTTTAAAGTAAATGCGTACGATGTGGATGGCTCGATTGATTCCGTTGTTTTCACAGCCCCGGGCTCTGCCGCTTTTATTGATGCGGAGGCTCCGTATGAGTTTAACTGGAATACGGCCGGAATGTCCGAAGGGGCTTTTCAGGTTGAGATCAGTGCAGTAGATAATGATGACGAACCCTATATCATCAAGGTGGCGGTTCGCCTGGTTGGATCAACCCAGGCCCGCGCAGGTGACGACGCAACCGTTTCCACTTCATCCATAACCTACGTCCTTCAGGCTGAGGCTCCGGCAAGCGGAACCGGAACCTGGTCTATTGTTGCAGGTGCCGGAGGACAGATTTCAGATCTAAACGACCCCAATGCCACCCTGACGGGTGTTCCATGCCAGGCCTACATCCTCAGATGGACCGTTGTCAATCCGGTAAGCCAGTCCTCCGATGATGTCCTTATTCGCTTCATGCATCTGCCAAGTACGGCTTTTGCAGGTGCTGACCAGATTGTCGGCAACAACATTACAACCGTTACCCTCGGTGCCAGCATTCCCTCCGAAGGAACCGGCATGTGGAAGATAGAAACCGGTGGAGAGGGAGTTTTCAGTGATATGGCGCAGCCGGCTTCAGAGTTTACAGGCCAGGCCTGCACCAACTACCGGCTCGTATGGTCGGTTTCAACGGCCTGCGCAGTATCCAGTGATACCGTGGATATCCGGTTTGAACAATTCACTGTTGAAGCCGCTGCCGGACCCGATCAGTTCTATCTCGACGGCCGAACTGAAACAACCCTTTCGGGAAATTCCCTTGTTGTCGGTACCGGAACCTGGACTATTGTTGCCGGATCTGCCGGGGAGTTCAGCGACTCCAATTTACCTCATGCCTCGTTCAGCGGTCAGATTTGCCAGACATACATCCTCCGGTGGACTGTCTCCACAGCATGCGGTTCAAGCAGTGATGATGTGGTGATAACTTTCGACCATATACCGACGGATGCATTGGCAGGGCCCGATATCAGGCTGACAGGAACCTCACGGTCAGTGACCCTTGCAGGCAATGTGCCGGAGCAGGGGAGCGGGGAGTGGGAAATTGTCAGCGGTTCTGGCGGAGTCATTGACAGTCCCGGTGAAGCCAGATCGCTGTTTACCGCCCAGCCTTGCGAGACCTATATTCTTCGGTGGACAATTTCGACACAGTGCGATGCATCTTCCGATCAGATGACCATCGTCATTGTTGATCTGCCATCAGAGGCAAATGCAGGGCCCGACCAGAAACTGGTTGACGGTTCGACCGTCACCGAGTTGAATGCCAACCTTCCGCTCAATGGAACCGGCCTGTGGAGCATTACAGATGGTGGAACCGGAAGTTTTTCTGATCCGGAGGATCCCCATGCTACTTTCTCAGGTGATTTATGCAGCAGTTATACCCTGCGCTGGACCATTTCAACCGCATGCGAATCAAGCTCGGATGAAATGACCGTTGTGTTTAATGAAATCAATACGCAGGCGGACGCCGGTCCGGATCAGAGCCTGACGAACGGAACCATAAGCACGCGTATGCATGCAAACAGCCCGGGCCAGGCCATGTCAGGCACTTGGACCGTTGTCAATGGCTCCGGTGGTAGCTTTACGGATGAAAATGACCCGGAAACACTCTTTAGTGGTCAACTCGGACAGATATATAAACTCAAATGGTCACTCAACAGCTCGTGCGCAGAGAACTCCGATGAAGTCCTTATTGCCTTCCTGAATAGCCAGGTTCTCTATGATGCGCGTGACGGGCAGGCTTATTTCACCATTGGTCTGGGTGACCAGGAATGGATGGCCTCTAACCTGAACTATACTACCGCAGAAGGTAGTTTTGCCTTTGGCAACACGGCCTCCAACGCAACAACTTATGGCCGTCTCTATACCTGGGCAGCTGCTTCAGAGGCCTGCCCTTCAGGTTGGCACCTGCCTTCCGACGGGGAATGGCGCCAGCTCGAACAAGTGCTGGGTATGGACGAGTCAACCACCCTGCTGGAATGGTACAGGGGAGTCGATGAAGGAGGCATGCTGAAGGAAGCCGGACTGGCCAGATGGCAAAACCCAAATACAGGAGCAACCAATATATCAGGCTTTAACGCACTTCCCGGTGGATACCGCACTTCGAGTGGTACTTTTGGCGGCTTGACCAGCCATGCTGGATTCTGGACCACCACAGTCAACGATGATGATAAAGCCATGTACAGGGCTCTCCATAAAGATAAAGCCCAGATCGGCCGCGATTGGAGTGAAACAGGCTATGGATTCTCGGTAAGGTGTGTTAAAAATTAGCATGGCATCATAATCTTCCCGCCTTTCCGTTATTCATACATTACCGGATAGAATTCACTATGAAAAAACTCCTGTCCATCGGTGCCGGCTTCCTGATCCTGACATGGATGTGGTCCTGCGAGCAAAACAATCCAATTGTTGATCCCGGTGCAAAGCTTGGTTTCTCAACCGATACCGTACTTTTTGATACCATCTTTACCACGGTTGGATCGACAACCCTGAATTTCAGGGTCTATAACCCCCAATCCCAGCCGATTATCATCGACAGGATCTCTCTTGCAAATACACCGGGCACACCGTTCCGGCTTAACATCAACGGGCGACAGTCTAATTCCCTCGATAAAGTGGAAATCCTGGCCAACGACAGTATCTACATTTTTGTTGAGGTCACACTGAATCCCAACGGAGAGTTCCTTCCCATGGTCATTCAGGATTCAGTGGTTTTCCAAACCAATGGCAATACACAGGATGTAGATCTGGTGGCTTTCGGGCAGGACGTGCACCTGATCAACGGTGAGGTCCTTAAAACCCGATCCTGGATCAATGATAAACCTTACCTGGTCTATAATTCCATGCTGGTTGATTCACTTCAAACCCTGACCATCGACCCGGGAACCCGGATTCACTTTCACAAAGGATCTTCAATGCTGGTGAAAGGAACCCTGAGGGCACGGGGTACTCTCGAAGAACCGGTCAGCTTTCTTGGTGACCGGCTGGAAGCCATGTATGACAACATCCCAGGCCAATGGGGTGCCTGGATCGATTACGAAAGTGGGGCTACGTATATCCTCGGCGGCATCCATTTTCTCAATGGCAGCAAAGACAATGAGATCCGTTATGCGATCATTAAAAACGCCATGAAAGGTATACAGGTCGATACCCTGGCAAACGCGTCCAAACCAACACTTACCCTATCTGATACCCGGATTGAGAACATGTCGGTGGCCGGAATTTATGCCCAAAGCACAACCATTCTGGCAACCAACTGCCTGGTGGCAAACTGCGGGTCATGGTGCGTAGCCCTTACTTTAGGGGGGTCTTATGAATTCTATCACTGTACCCTGTCCAATAACTATGGTTACGGCGCCCGGACAGAGCCTTCCGTTATGCTGAACAATTTTTTCGTGTATGATGGTACGGCATACGTCTACCACCTTACCAATGCCCTCTTCTCAAACTGCATCATTACCGGAACCCGAAGCATGGAAATTGAATTGATCAACACCATTGACAAAAAGCCGGTACCGGGACAGTTCAATTATGTTTTTGACCATTGCCTGGTTAAGGTTGATACCATGAACACAAGCAATCCTGACCATTGGGTCAGTATCATTAAAAACCTGGATCCCTGGTTTACCTCTTTATCAACCCGGGATTACCAGATTGATTCCCTTTCGCCTGCCAGGGATATGGCCAATCCTGCTTTTTCACAGTTCCTTCCGAGGGATTTGATGGGCAATCCCCGGTTGTCCGACGGAAAACCGGATATTGGTGCTTATGAATATATCAAGAAATGAGAGTATTCCTTCTTTTATGTCTGATTCCGATATTGTTAGCCGGCTCTTGCGAGAAAGAGAAGCCTGCAGCTAACAGAGACAGGAACCCGCATTACCGGGTGATGTTTTACAACGTGGAAAACTTGTTCGATGCCGCTGATGATCCCCTGATTAATGATGCTGAGTTTCTTCCGGGCAGCAATAAAAAATGGACCCATGAACGGTATCAGGATAAACTGGACAAAATTGCGCGCATCATAGGCGATGTGGGTCATGATACACTGCCGATCCTCGTGGGGCTATGTGAGATCGAGAACCGTCGGACCCTGGATGACCTGCTATCAAAATCCCCGCTGGCCAGCCAGGACTACCGCATAGTGCATCGCGAATCACCTGATTACCGGGGTATTGATGTAGCCTTGCTCTATCGGGCTAACTATTTTAACCTACTGAGCCAGCACTTCTTCCCCGTCTGGTTTCCGTTCGATACCGCCGTGAGAACCCGTGAGATCCTCTATGCGAAGGGCATTCTGGGCGGTAAGGATACGCTTCATGTATTTGTTAACCACTGGCCGTCAAGGTCGTCCGGCGAAGTGGAAAGCCGCCCGCTCCGCGCATTCGTCGCCAGTGCCGTGCGGGCCCGCGTGGATTCCATATTGGCGGGTAGCAGTCATGCAAATATTGTCATAACCGGGGATCTCAATGATGAACCCCAGGATCTGAGTATAGTTTCAGCTCTCAGAGCCCGACTGGCCTTCGATGACCCCAAGTCAGGGGAACTTTATGATCTGACCGCACTCCTGAAATCCGGATATCCTGGCGGTACCTACAAATACAAAGGGACATGGAACCAGCTGGATCACATGGTCATTTCCGGAAGCCTGATGGACACAACCCGTAGCCTTTATGCCAGAACGGCAGACATGCACGTGTTCACAGCCTCAAGAATACTCGAAGAAGACACGGAATACATGGGGGACCGGCCTTTCCGTACCTACCTGGGACCCTATTACCACGGCGGGTACTCCGATCACCTGCCGGTGTTTCTGGATATACACTTTAGAAGATAGTTGCCGGTTGGAAGATAGTTGCCGATTGCCAGTTACCGGTTAGGCCAGAACTGTCATCCTGATGTAAATCAGGATCTCCCAGTCTCTTGGTCTCTCAATCTCTTGGTCTTCCAGTCTTACAGTCTCTAAGTCTTCTTCGACACGCTGTACCCAAACGTCCCAATCCTTTTCCCGACCACGCAATAGCTTCCATGGACATACGTGATCAGGCTTGAATCCAACAGGTTGAGTTTTCCGGTGTCGGGATGAATCAGTTTTTGATTGACCTGGATATTGGTCACTTCGGCAAGAAACATATGGTGGCAGCCAAGCTCTTTGATCTCTGTAACCCTGCACTCAATATTGACCGGGGATTCCATTACGATGGGAGCCTGAATGGTTTTCGAGGGTCCGGGAGTCAGCTTCATTTCCTGGAATTTATTGAAATCCCTTCCTGATCTGACTCCGCACCAGTCAACCTTTTTGGTCATTTCGATTGTGGTCAGGTTGATGACAAACTCACCGGTTCTCTTCAGGATTTCGTAGGAGTGCCGCTCAGGCCGTACACTGATATAGCACATGGGCGGATGGGTACAAACGGTGCCGGTCCAGGCAATGGTAATCAGGTTATATTCATCCGGCTGACTGCCGCAACTTACCAGAACGGCCGGCACCGGGTAAACCATGGTGCCGGGTTTAAAATCAGTTTTCATGCTGCGTAGAGATGTTGGTCAATGGTTTTTCGAAGCCCGGCTTCGGCGATAGCCCCATTTCTGCTGCTGACCGTATCATAAGTTCCCAGGCCTCTTCCCGGTCGTTGTGGATGATCCCGTCAAGTATGGCATCCTTAATCCGGTTTTTCAGAATACCGACAGGTTTACTGGGGGCCAGGTCAAAAACCTCCATGATCTCCTCGCCACTGATCGGCGGCTGCCAGTTGCGGACCCGGTCTTTCTCCTCGATCTCGATCAGTTTTTGCCTGACCAATTGAAAATTGTTCAGATATCGGTCGACTTTTTCTCGGATTCCGGAAGTTATATCAGCTTCGCACAGGGTCATCAGATCATCAATGTCATCACCGGCTTCAAACAGCAGACGCCTTACTGCCGAATCGGTCACAATTTCCTGCGACAATACGATCGGCCTCATGTGCAGGTTGACGATTTTTTCCACAAACTTCATCTTCTCATTCATCGGGAGCTTCATTCTGCGGAATATAACCGGCACCATCCGCGCACCATGGTGATTGTGCCCGTGAAAGGTCCAGCCATTCTCCCGATCGAACCGCTTGGTCACCGGTTTTGCGATATCATGGAGGAGGGTAGCCCACCGGAGCCAGAGATCATCGGTATTCTGACAAATATTATCCAGCACCCGGATCGTGTGATAGAAATTGTCCTTGTGCCTGATTCCATTCTTTTCTTCAATTCCTTTCAGCGCATGCAATTCAGGGAAAATCAGTTGCAGAAGGCCCGATTCATCGAGCAGCCGGAAGCCGATCGAAGGTTTCGGCGACAGGATAATTTTGTTGAGTTCATCGGATATCCGCTCCGTTGAAACTATGCTTATGCGCTCACGGTTCCGGGTAATCGAGGTAAAGGTCTCCCCTTCAATGTGGAACTTCAGCTGAGTGGCAAAACGGATAGCCCTCATCATCCGGAGAGGATCATCTGAGAAAGTGGCGTCAGGCTCCCGCGGTGTCCGGATCAACCGGTCCTGCAGGTCCTGAATCCCGTTAAAGGGATCGATCAGCTCCCCAAAGTTTTCAGGGTTAAGGCTGATTGCCAGCGCATTGATTGTAAAGTCCCTGCGCTTCTGATCATCCTCCAGCGTGCCGCTTTCTACGGCTGGCTTTCTCGAATCGGGGGAGTATGACTCCCGGCGGGCTCCTACAAATTCAATATCAAAATCATGGTAACGGATCATCGCCGTGCCGAACGTACGGAAAATCTGAATTTTCTTGCTTCCCAGGAGAGCTGCAACCTTTTGCGCCAGTTCAATTCCGCTGCCCAGGGTGACAATATCGATATCCTTTGATTGACGCTGCAGAATCAGGTCACGAACATAACCTCCGATAACAAATGCGGGTTGCCCCAATTCCTGTGCTACGGATGAAACTGACTTAAATACAGGATGGTTAAGGTGCTCGCCTTGTTCTATTGCCATTTTGTTCACTAAAACTGACAAAATTACCATTTTTTCCTTCATTAGAGGAAAGGCACAGATATTGATATATCTAGTTAAATAAATAAGTAAATTTACACCCGGATTTTCGGGAGATTTAAACTTTGTTATCCGGAAATTGTCTAACTTAGTGAAACCAGAAAGGAATTGCATGGCACTTGAGCATTTAACACAGGAAACATTCAAGTCGAAGGTTTTTAATTTTGAAGCTAACAGCGAATGGAAGTTCGAAGGGGAAAGGCCTGCTGTTATTGATTTTTATGCAGATTGGTGCGGACCGTGCAAAATGGTAGCTCCGGTTCTGGAAGAACTTGCAACAGAGTATAAAGGGAAAATTGATATCTATAAAGTTGACACTGAAGCAGAAAGAGAACTTGCTGGCATGTTCCAGATACAAAGTATCCCGTCGATCCTGTTTATTCCCGTAGAGGGACAACCGGCGATGGCTAAAGGGGCAATGCCCAAGGATTCTTTCGTAAAAGCTTTTTCTGATGTTTTAAAAGTTGATTTGGATTAGATTTGTGATTTTGGTTTGTTTGGTTTGGGTTTAGCCGGCCGGGATTTTTTCCTGGTCGGCTTTTTTTTTGTACCGTCGGTCTGCGGTCATCGGTCAGCGGTCAATTTTATTATCTTTGTCCCGTCCTCTAAGGGGGTGCCTGAAAACAACGGGCTGAGATCATACCCTTAGTACCTGATCCGGATAATGCCGGCGAAGGGAGAATGGCCACGGGGACTTTGGCCGGTTTTAATTGTAAAAAACGATGTATAAAAGGATGGCTGTTTTGGCAGTCTCCTGCTTCATCGTCCTGGCTGCAAAAGCACAATTAAGTATAACCGGGACAATAACTGATGAATCAGGAGCGCCTCTTATCGGGGCAAATGTGCTAATTTCAAATTCACTTATCGGTGTTTCTTCTGGGAATGAAGGCCGATTTTTGGTGACCGGCCTTAAGCCGGGTGCATACCACCTTACGGTTTCTTATTTGGGGTTTGAACCCCGGGTAGTTCCGGTCAACCTGTCAGCTTCCGTTACCCTCTTGATAAAGCTTCTTCCGGCTTCAATCCTGGCAGAAGAGGTAACCGTGAGAGCAACAAGGGCCGGTAAGAATGCGCCGGTTGCCTGGTCGGCAATCACAAAAGAGGATATCCGGAATTCCTCGAAAATACAGGATGTCCCATACCTGCTGGCCGCCACCCCTTCGGTAACCGTCACTTCCGATGCCGGTCTGGGCGTTGGTTATTCGGGCATCCGGATCCGTGGTACTGATCCTTCCCGTATCAATGTGACCATCAATGGGGTTCCCTTCAACGACAGTGAATCCCATGAAGTATATTGGGTTGATATTCCTGACATCATGGGTTCGACGGAAAATATTCAGGTCCAACGGGGCGTCGGGACGTCAACCCAGGGAGCCGCTTCATTCGGGGCCAATATTAATCTGCAGACTACATCCGTAAACAGCCGCCCGAATGCTTCGCTCAGCCTTTCCGGCGGATCCTTTAATACCTCGAGGGCAAGCGTCTCCGCCGGTACCGGACTGATTAACAGCCACTGGAATGTGGATACCCGGTTTTCCCGGATCCATACCGATGGTTATATTGACAGGGCGTTTGCCGACCTGAATTCCATGAGCCTATCGGGAGGCTATTTCTCAAAAAAGAATATCGTGAAAGCCACCCTTCTCTCAGGCTACGAAAGGACCTACCAGGCCTGGGGAGGAGTGCCTTCGGAGTTGCTGGGGACACAACGGACCTTCAATCCCTATACCTATGAAAATGAGGTGGATGACTATAAGCAACAACATGCCCAGGTGCAGTGGTCAAGCAGGCTCAGGTCCGATCTGCATCTCAATGTTTCCCTCCATTATACCCGGGGAAGCGGTTACTATGAACAGTACCGGGAGGGCGAAAGCCTGGCAGGTTACCTGATACCGCCGGTTGTTGTCGGAACGGACACCCTAGGTGAAACCGATCTTGTCAGGAGGAAATGGCTCGACAACCGGTTTTATGGAGCCGTTTATTCCGTAACGCATCAGGGACAACGTCTGAGCCTGACTTACGGGGGTGGAATCAGCAATTATTCCGGCGACCACTTCGGTCGGGTCATCTGGTCGAGGCTTGCCTCATCTGCCGCTCCGGATCATCAGTACTATTTCAGCAATGGTAAGAAGCTGGAATTGAATCAGTTTGTCAAGGCTGAAATGGCCGTTACGGACCGCATAGATCTTTTTGCCGACCTGCAGTACCGCCTGATCCGGTATTCCATCGACGGCAAGGACGATGACCTGAGAGACATCAGCCAAAGTCACCCATACAATTTTATTAACCCGAAGGCGGGCTTAAACTTCAGGATCAGCAACGGCTCACGGGCTTTTATCAGCTATGGCATTGCCAACAGGGAGCCGAAGCGCAGCAATTTTACCGATGCCCTGCCTGGTGAAGTGGTCAGGCCGGAGCAGCTCCGTGACCTTGAAGCCGGGTTGGAATCGGGAAAAGGTACCTTATTGGGTTCTGTGAACCTATACTGGATGGATTATACCGACCAGCTGGTACTGACCGGCAGGATTAATGATGTGGGTGCACCGGTGATGATCAACATCCCTGACAGCTATCGGGCGGGCATCGAATTTTGCGGGACATGGCAGCCTGTGAAGAGGGTTAGGGTGGAGGCCAATCTCACGCTTAGTACCAACAAGATCAGGCAGTTTACCGAGTATGTGGATGATTGGGATACCGGAGTTCAGCAAGAGTTCTTTCTGGGTACCACGGATATTGCATTCTCACCGTCTGTGATTTCCGCCGGCCGGATCACCTGGCTGGCTCTTCCTGACCTGCGGTTCAGTCTTGACTCCCGGTTTGTGGGCAGTCAGCATACCGACAATACCTCATCAGATGAAAGGATGATTGATCCTTATTGGGTAAATAACCTCATGATCTCCTGGTCATTGCATCCCAAGGGGTTCAATGATCTTTCCCTGTTCCTGCAGATCAACAATCTGTTTAACGAGCAATATGAGACCAATGCATGGGTATACAGTTATATCTACGAAGGGAACAGGGGAAAAATGGACGGATACTTCCCGCAGGCGGGGATTCACTTCTTTGCGGGCTTAACTGCCTCATTCTGATCTCAGAACCAGAATCCCAAAGAGAGTCTCGGGGCATAATAGGGCATGATCCGCATGTAAGGATTATCCGGATCCTTTTGCAGGGTCATGCCAGCCTGTCCCGCCAGGACTATACTTAACCTGTTGCTGAATAGAAAAGCATATCCGGCTTCTGCGGCAAGCCCCAGGGAATAATAATCGTTAAGCGGCCGGTACTCCGGAATGACGACTGCGGCTGCATAGAATCCCCTCTGGCCCTCCTCGCTGTTCTTCAGGGGGAAGTAGTAGGGAACGGAGATTTCGGCGCCGATGCTGGAAATCACTGCCGGAAATTCCGGCCTTACCTGGATATTCCAGATGGAATGAACGCGGATGCCCCAATGACGGTCGATGGCATATTCAAGCGTCAGGGGCAGAATATTAATATTAAACGCAGATCTGTATTCATCGAATGGGATTACCTCAAGGCCGGGCTGGATTCCAAGGTAGATCTGAACCGGCCTGATTTCCGGCTTCTCCGCTTCCTGTGCGCATAGCGGCACCATCATGAGGAAAGCGAGAAGGATAAAGGTCAGCCGGCGTATCATTTCGGGATCGGTTTGTTTATGATATGCTTCTCAATCTCCGGAACCATCGAACCGGCCCAGACTGCATACCCTGCCTGGGTGAGATGGATGGCGTCGGGCGACATCAGGCCTTCAACCAGCGATCCGTCCGGATGGATGAACTGCTCGTTGAGCGACTGATAAATAACGTTTTTCCTGTTCGAAAGATCCCGGATGAGCTTATGTATTTCGTTGTATTTTTTCCTGTTGGGATCCGAATTGTCTTTACCTGTCGGCAGCGGGCCATACAGCAGGATTTTTGTTTCCGGCAGTTTTTTCAGAAGCGCTGTAACGACGGCCTTTATTCCTTCAGCAATCTCTTCCGAAGAATGATACGGGAAATTGTTTACTCCGATTTCCAAAACAACCACATCGGGTTTCACCACATCAAAATTTCCATTCCGGACACGCCAGAGGACATGCTGGGTACGGTCACCCGAAATGCCAAAGTTTGCTGCATTGAGAGGTTTGAGCCGCGATTCCCAGATATCAGGAGCAACCGACCAGACGGTACGGCCATCGCCGCCCCATCCCTGGGTTATGGAATTGCCCAGAAGAACAACATCGGGTTTTGATGTTTTCCCTATCTCATTGATAGCCTCAAACTGACTGTACCAGTCCTTGCCTTCTCCCCATCCGGCTGCCGCACCCCGGCATTCCGCACCGGGAGCTGCCAGGACCGCTGTGTTCAGGTAACCGGAACTGTGCATTTTATCACGGTAAAAAAGCGCCCGGTAAATCTCCTCAACCATAAAGGATGCTCCGATCGGGTTGGGATGAACATCATCCGGGAAAGCATATTTGTAAGGAAGAAGGGGGGTATACAGATCGACCGTCTGAAGCTTTTCGGCTTTTGCCACGCTCTTGATTTTTGGTATGACCTCATTCCTGACGACCGAATCCCGGATCCCCCATTTGTCAGGAACGAAAACAGGCACCGGCAAGGCCAGCAGAATCCTCGGCTTCGAGGGCAGGTTCTTGTAAACCGAAATCAGGTCACGGAAATCCTGTTCGAATTCCCCGGCGAACTTCCAGTTCTGGGGCTTCGAATCATTGGTACCCAGCTTGATGATGATAATATCGGGATTAAAATCCAGAACCGTTTTGAACACCGGCTCCTTCCAATACGGTTTGTCGCCTTTCTTCAGCAGGGTTGACCCTGAAACGCCGAAATTTCTAACATCATACTCCTGTCCCAGCCAGGCTTGCAGTTGAGCGGGATAGGACATTTTTTCCCTGTTGCCGATCCCGGCGCCATACGTTATGGAATTACCTACACAAGCAACCCGGATCACCTGCGATTGAACAGGGATTAGTGCTCCGAGAGCAAACAGGAAAAGAAAAAGGATGGGCCGGTTCAAAATGGATTACTTACCACACTTAAGGGTAACTTCGATCTCATACTTGGCATTTTCGGCAAACTGGCCGAACATTGCTTTCTTGTAAGCTTCGCAGGCCTTGGTTTTGTCACCTTTGCCAGCAAATGCTGCACCGGCTTCAAACCAGAATTTTGCCTCTTTCTCAGGAACATCTTCTTCCAGGTCAATCCCTTTGTTTGCAATTTCGAGTCCTTTGTCAAACTGGGACGTTCCATTGTAGGCTTTGGCCAGGAAAAAGAGCATATCCTTGCTGGTATCGTCATATTTCATTGATTTTTCAAGGAAAGCAACAGCCTCGGGGAATTTGCTTCCGTTTACCAGTTTAGATCCGTCACCCAGAAAATACTTGGCTGCAGCCTGTTTAGCCATCTTGGTCTCATTGGCATTTTTTGAGGTCTCTTCAACTTTGGCAACGGCAAATTCAAAATTGTCTGCCAGATCGCCATCGCGATAGATGAAAGCTTGTACGATCCAGGCACGTGAACTGGTAGAGTCAACTGCCAGGGACATACCGATCAGTTCCTGTGCTTTTACCAGGTCCTTCGCCGTTCTTGCAGCATCAGCCTGAATATAATAGATTTGAGCCAGGGCTCCGTTGCTTCTTTTGAGAACTTCGGCGTTATTGGTCTTTTCACCAAACTGAATTGCAAGCTTGAGATTTTCAACGGCTGAAGTAAAATCCTTGGCACCTGCCTGTTTGGTACCCAGATTGAAATAGGTTTCGGCGAATTTGGAGTTGGCCGCTGTCTTTATCGAATCAGCCGGAGCACCGATTTTCCCGCATAGATCAATACAGGATTTGAGAGAATTAACGGATGCTGCCGGATCGCTTCTCATTGTTTGGAGAGCAGTATTATAAGCGGTGATCACTTCAGTAAGGTCCTGTGCTACAACATTCCCTAAAAATCCGAGACTGAATACAGCCGTCAGTGCCAAACAGACAAAACTCTTTACTTTCATCATGAATCTCAATTATTAATCAGTTAGTTAAACAGTTAGTGATTTTCCAGCCGGTAAAGATAGAAAAGTCTTGAAAATAGAAAAACCTGATACCAATTCATTTCACATCTTTATCACTCCATCTCCTTCAGGATTTTCTCAACTTCCTTCTCGGCTGTAAAAAGTTTCTTTTTACATAACCTGATAAGCTCGTTTACCCGTTTGAGCTTTTCAGCCAATTCATCCACATCAAGGTCCTGTTTTTCAATCTTCCCAAGTATGGATTCAATTTCCCGGATTGCCTGCCTGTAGGAAAGGTCGGGTGTTTCGTTTGTTTTATCAGTAGCCATAAACTTTGCCGGTTATTTTTTCAATTTCAATCCTCATCACAAGCAAGTTTCGGATGGAGGGTTCGCTGAATTCATAATCCTCTCCGGAATATTTCTGCATGACCAGTTTCATGACCCGGTATTTTTCATCATACTCTTCTACAAAAACCACCTTGCCGTGCACGTTCACACTTTTGAATTTCATGCCCCAGGAACAGCCAACTTCTTTGTGCCTGTGGAACAACTCATTGCCGGTGTTGAAATTAATGCACACCGCTGGGTGCTGCCTGAGTATATCAATCTTCGTGCCGTGCATATCAGCATGAAGGTAAACGCATCCGTCAGCATAGGCGAAATTCATGGGCAGCACATAGGGACCCTCGCCTGAAGTCATGCCCACATAACACACCATCGCTTCGTGTATAATTGCCTCCATTTCTGGTTGATGGGATAAGAACCTGGGTCTTAGCATAATCAGAATGAATTATAGGTTTGTAATCGTGTTAATGTCTGCCTGAACCTCTCCGTCGGAAAATTTTGTGGTGACCCTGTCTCCTTGTTTTAACTGGGTAACCGATTTGACAATCCTGCCCTCCTTGATCGTCAGGGTGTAACCCCGGATCAGGAGCCGCCTTGGATCGTTGAGCACTGATACCTGCTCCAGGAGTTTGATTTTTTGCTCCTGCGAACGAAAAAAAGCAATATTCCCGGTCTGAAAACGGGTTATAAGCTGCGAGATGCGCAAAAGGTTTTGTTCCCTGAAATTCCTGGACGAAAGTTTGAGCGTCCGTAAGGCAAGGGTGACCTTTTCGCGCTGAACCTGAAGGTATTGTCTTGCCGTTTCAACCGTATCGCCTGCCAGGGAATCGACGCGGCCATTAAATTCTTCAACATGGTCAAGAAGGAATTCCGCCACCGCGGTGGGCGTCTTGCATCGTGTGTGCGCCACCAGGTCCAGAACTGAGTCATCCTGTTCGTGGCCTATCCCGGTGATTACAGGCAGTGGGAACTGGGTGACGTAATAACCCAGGTCGTAATGGTCGAAGCTGCTGAGATCGAGCTTCGAGCCGCCTCCCCGGATTATCGCAACTACATCAAAGAAATCTGCATACCGTGCTATCCGGTCAAGGGCTGAAATGATCGATGAAGCTGTCTCCTCTCCCTGCATTACAGCCGGGAAAAGCCGGGTGTAGAAAACATACCCCGATGCATTGTTCTGCAATTGGTCCTGAAAATCACCATATCCGGCTGCAGTCGGACTCGAAATTACAGCGATCCGTTGCGGAACCAGAGCGAGTTCAGTACCCTTATTCATGTCAAAAACACCTGCTTCCTCCAGGCGCCGGATAATCTGCTGTCTTTTCCGGGCAAGGTCGCCCAGTGTAAAACTGGGTTCAATATCCTTGACTGTAAGGCTTATAGAGTACAGTTCGTGAAATTCAACCGAAACCCTGATCAGGATTTTTATACCGGGCGCCAGTTCCTGACCTGTGGTGGTTTCAAAATAGGGACGTAACATTCGCAGGGTTGTGGCCCATATGGTAGCACGGCTGCGGGCCAGTATCTGGTCCTCATCCGGAGCCTTTTCAATGAGTTCCATGTAGCAATGGCCATTCCGGTTATAGGTCAGGTCACTGATCTCGGCTATGATCCAGACCGGTTCAGGGATTCCGGATTCTATTACTCCCCGTATCCGGTTGTTTAACTCGAATAGGCTTATTGCTTCCTTGCCCGTCATTAATTGAATCAATTTTACCGTTGCGAAATCCGGATCACCTTTCTATCATGATGACCGGTTTCGGTAATAATCCGGAGAATATACATCCCATTCGGCAAGGTGTGAAATTCAGTGAGCTCAATTGAGTTGACAGAGGTATACCCGACTTCAGCCTTTCGGCTTGCCATCACTCTGCCGGTCAGTGAAAGAAGCTGGATGCTGATCTCCTGTCGTTCAGGCGAGAAAAAATCAACCCTCAGCCGATCAGCGAAAGGGTTTGGAAATATTCTGAACAGCGATTCATCTGTGAGCGGTATCGGATTCATTCCCTGGATCAGGAAAAGGGCTTTCCCGAAATCCGGTATGCCATACCCCATCAGTGAATCCGGGCTGTTTGCCTGCGAAGCGCTTGCCTGTATTGCCTCGATGATTTTCATCGGGGGAAGCGACCGGTTGATCTGCCACAGGCAGGCTGCCAAACCGCACATCACCGGGGAACTGAAGGAGGTTCCGCTTCCTCTGTAGATATTCCCATCGGTACCGACAATGGCGGTCCAGGATCCCTGAGCCGTAACATTGGGTTTGATCCGCCGGTCGAAAGTGGGACCGGTTGAGCTGAATGGGGAGTAGTATCCCATGGAATCAACGGACCCTATCGTGAGGATGCTGTCCGCATCCGCCGGAGCCGTGATATAATGCCAGGCAGTGCTGCCTTCATTGGCTGCACTGCTGACCACAAGCATCCCCCTGGCGGCAGCCATGTCCGCCGCAATGGTTATTCGCGTGCTATTACCGTCCATATCGGCATAGGTATGGTTCTGGGCGGGATTGTCGAACGTTGAGTATCCCAGTGAACTGTTGATCAGGTCCGCACCGGCACTGTCGGCCCACTCCGCACCAGCAACCCAGTTGTCTTCCTCGATGATCAGCTCCGAGCCCGTATCTTCTGTCAGCAAAAGGTAAAAGGATGCCCTGGGAGCTGTCCCTACCATTTCGCCGCTCAGATTGGCACCGATCGTTGACAGGACCTGGGCTCCATGTGAATGCTCGTCGTAGGCCACCGGTTTGTTCCCTACAAAATCCCATGTTCCAAGGATCCGGTTGCTCTGACGCAGGGAATCGAAGGCCCGATTGATATTGACATTTCGGAATCCGCCGTCGAGAATGGCGATCACCATTCCCTGTCCCTGAAAGCCCTGGTTATGAAGAATATGTCCGTTAAGCATCCCAATCTGACGGGTTGCCTGACCATAACGAAGCAAGGTGGTGTCGGTCTGGTCAATCGAAGGGGTAAGAAACTGAAAGTCGGTTTCAAATTTATCCTTTACCAGTTGGCTTGATTTATAATAGACAGCCGATTTAATCTGATAAACGAAAGGCAGTTTCCTGATAGTCTGAAGTATGGAAGTATCGGTTGCTCGGATGGTTACCGCATTGAACCAGCGGGAGCGGGTGAGGATTTCGGCTCCTGCACTGCGGATGGAATCCATGTAAGCCGGGTTTACCGGCAAGTCCTGACTGTTCACCGGGATTGAATACCGATCACGTCTTTCCAGCGCCCTTGCCGAAAGAAATTCCCCGGGACGGTCAATGGAATAGGGAGAGTTGGCTTTATCGGTAAAACGTATCCAGTATTTATCAGGCGCTGTTTGTCCGGTTACAGCGGAAAATACGCCCAGACCAAGTAGGAATATCAGGATTCTTTTCATCGCTCACGCAATTCAGTGTATCGGTAAAGATAAGTCTATCGTTTGATCAATTCTTCGGGGTTGTTGAGAAAGTCGGCAGGATCCCTGAGGAGTCCCCGGTTTTTCTCATACCGATCAAAGGATTCCCGCTGGATCCTGCTCAGGACTTCGGGATTAAGAAGTTTCCCTTTACGAAAGTTCAGGATATAATCCACGGTTCCGTTGGGTTTGTAGTAGGTCCAGCGGCCCGACTTGGTTCCTTCCGAATACTGGCCCGATATTTCGGTCTTTCCATCCCGGAAAAGAACCTCAAACAATCCGTCGGCAATGCCGTTCCGGTAAGACATTTTTGCCTGTACCGGGCCCTCTGGGTAAAAGGTGATCTGGATACCCTCCAGTACATTGTTTTTCCAAACGGTCTTTTCAACCGGACGCCCGTCAATATCGTAGCGCCAGGCATCACCGTTAATGAGTCCGTTTTGATAAAAAATACGGTAAACAGGAGTCCTGATCGTAGTGAAAAACTCCCAGAGCCCCTCCTTGCGCTGGTTGAGATACAGCCCTGATGCCCTCAGGATGTCTTCGCTGTCGAAGAAACGGGCCATCACCCGGGTGCCTGTTGAATCGTAATCCAGGTGTGCGCTGACCTTTCCGTCGGGATGGTAGCGTGTGAACTTTCCGACAGGGTGCCCATTGAGAAAAAATCCTTCGTATTGCTTTTGACCTGTTGAGCCGGAGTAGATCCAATAGCCTGATTTACGACCGGACGAATCAAGGCGGTTGAGTGTGTCGGTCTGGGCCTGAAGGGCAGACGAAAAGGTGAGCAGGGTTACAATCAGAATCCGGATCATACGGGTTGATTTACTGCAAAAATACAATAAAAAAGGGGCTGTGACAAAAAACCCCGGACTGGAAGCCCGGGGTTTTTTTAGGGGGGAATACCCCGGGCTAAACCCCGGGGTTACTGATGTAATTATCTATTTTTTACTCAGGTAATCGGCGACCCCCTCTGCGGTGGCCATCAAGGCTTTTTCGCCTTCATGCCAGTCGGCCGGGCAAACTTCGCCATATTCCTCGAAATGGTGAAGAGCATCAACCATGCGAAGGGCTTCGGTAACACTCCTGCCCAGCTGAAGATCATTGATCACGCAATGCCTTACATCTCCCTTCTTGTCTATCAGGAATAGGCCCCGGAAAGCGACCGGAGTGCCGCTGAATATGAGCTGGCCGTTTTCATCGTAATCATAATCCCCGGCAAGAACACCGTAGTTATATGCGATGGATTTGGTCAGGTCGGCAACAATGGGAAAGGTAACACCTTTGATCCCACCGTTTTTCTTATCGGTATTCAGCCAGGCCCAGTGTGAAAACTCGGAGTCAATGGAACAGGCAACAACTTCAACGTTCCGCTTCTTAAATTCCTCCAGTTTTTCCTGGAATGCGAGTATCTCGGTGGGGCAGACAAAGGTGAAATCGAGGGGGTAGAAGAAAAATACCACTGATTTCTTTCCTATGAACTGATCCAGCGAAAAATTATCGATAATATCGCCGCCATTAACTACTGCTTTAGCGCTAAAATGGGGTGCTTTTTTTCTAATTAATGTATCCATGTTTATTTAAATTGAAATTATTTTACCTCTTCAAAATCCACATCGGTAACATCCTGGTCCTTCTGTTTCTGACCGGCACCGGCATTCGGATCCTGCTGAGGACCACCGGGCTGCGGACCAGGTTCCTGGGTCTGACGGTACATGTCTTCTGAGGCGGACTGGAAAACCTGGTTCAGGTCGGCACTGGCTTTCTCGATCGAAGGCAGGTCCTGATTTTTGTGTGCTTCCTTCAATTTAGCCAACGCATCTTCGATTAGTACCTTTTTATCGGCCGGCAATTTTTCACCAAAGTCTTTGAGTTGTTTTTCAGTTTGGAAAATAAGGCTGTCAGCTGCATTCAGCTTATCAACCTTTTCCCTTTGCTGGCGGTCTTCATCGGCGAAGCGGCTGGCCTCATCCTTCATACGTTTGATATCATCATCGCTAAGGCCTGATGAAGCTTCAATCCTGATCTTTTGCTCGCGCCCGGTTCCCCGGTCTTTTGCTGATACATGGAGAATACCGTTGGCGTCAATATCAAAAGTCACCTCTATCTGCGGGATTCCTCGGGGTGCAGGCGGTAGTCCGTCGAGGTGGAACCGGCCGATGGTGCGGTTTTGCGCAGCCATCGGGCGTTCGCCCTGAAGTACGTGAATCTCAACGGACGGCTGGCTGTCAGCCGCGGTGGTGAAGGTTTCAGTCTTTTTCGAAGGTATGGTGGTATTGGATTCGATCAGCCGGGTGAAAACGCCTCCAAGGGTTTCGATTCCCAGTGACAGCGGGGTGACGTCAAGAAGCAGAACGTCTTTGACATCTCCGCTCAAAACGCCGCCCTGAATGGCAGCTCCCACAGCAACAACCTCATCGGGGTTAACCCCTTTGGACGGGGCCTTGCCGAAGAAATCTTCAACCACTTTCTGGATAGCCGGAATACGGGTTGAACCTCCAACCAGGATAACTTCATCAATCTGTGAATTAGTGATCCCTGCATCTTTCATAGCCTTGCGGCATGGTTCAATGGTTGACTGGATCAGCTTGTCACACAGCTGCTCGAATTTTGCACGTGTAAGGGTTTTAACCAGATGTTTGGGAATCCCGTTAACCGGCATTATATATGGAAGATTGATTTCAGTAGTGGTGGCACTGGAGAGTTCGATTTTTGCTTTTTCTGCAGCCTCCTTCAGACGCTGAAGGGCCATCGGATCTTTTCTGAGGTCAAGTCCTTCCTCTTTCAGGAACTCGCCTGCCAGCCAGTCAATAACCATCTGGTCAAAGTCGTCACCACCCAGGTGCGTGTCACCATTGGTGGATTTTACCTCGAAAACCCCGTCTCCGAGATCGAGAATGGAAATATCAAATGTACCCCCCCCAAGATCAAATACGGCAACCGTCATGTCCTTGCCTTTTTTATCCAGACCGTAAGCCAGAGCAGCAGCAGTAGGCTCGTTGATGATTCGCCGCACGATCAGTCCGGCAATCTCTCCGGCCTCTTTCGTGGCCTGGCGCTGGGAATCGTTAAAATAGGCCGGAACCGTAATGACGGCTTCTGTAACCTCCTGGCCAAGAAAGTCTTCTGCAGTTTTTTTCATCTTCTGAAGCACCATGGCGCTGATCTCCTGGGGAGAATACTTCCGGTCCCCAATGACTACCCTGGGGGTGTCATTTTCGCCCTGATGAACTTTAAAAGGTACGCGGCCGATCTCTTTTGACAGACTGCTGAACCGCTCACCCATAAAACGCTTGATGGAGGAGATGGTTTTTTCCGGGTTGGTGATCGCTTGCCGTTTGGCAGGATCGCCCACTTTCCGCTCGCCATTTTCAATAAATGCCACAACAGACGGCGTAGTACGTTTGCCTTCGCTGTTGGGGATTACCACGGGTTCGCTGCCTTCCATTACGGCAACGCAGGAGTTTGTGGTGCCCAGGTCAATTCCGATTATTTTACTCATATCTGCGGGATAAACTGTTTACTTGTTGTCCTGCATGCTCAAGCATTGTGCCAAGGGGAAATGGATGACAAAACGACAGGATGACAGGGCTGGCTAGAAGTGATAATACTCATTCTTGCTGTCATCAAACCCGAGATTACGGGTATAAATGCCGTGAGCCAGCGAGTCAATGGAATGGTCTGTCAGGGATTTACCGTTAATCTCCTGCCGAAACCGTGAGGAGAACAGTCCGATACCGTTGACAATATTGGTGAAAACAGGCTTCTCCTTAAGGATTCCTGAATCCTCTCCATAAATCTGCATATAGGTGTACAACTCTTCTCCCCCGACCGTAAAAATGAAATCGATAGCCTCGTGCTCTGCAAGCCGGATAATTCCGGAGGCCGGCTTATCCAGCTGGTTGCTCAGCCATTTGTAGAAATTTCGGTGTAGAATCTCGGCCATGATCGTCTGGCCACCATTGCCATAATTCGTGATATAGTGGGCGATATCCCAGTCAGCTGTTTTATGGGTGGTATCCTGTTTACTGACTTCCAGATAATGAAAACGGATGGCCAGGTGATAAATCCGGGTATAGGGTGCCGACACCCATTCAACCGTCTGGACGTTGTCATAGGAAGAAAAGGCCAGGTTTTTCTTAAAGGTTTCCGGACGGATGACCCTGAATTCGCTGACTACCCGGGTGCGGGCGCTTATCTCAGCGCCGGTTGAGGGTATCGTGATGGCTAACCGGTACTCGCTGTTACCGACGAGCTTGCTGTCAACCTTATACAGGTAATTCGGACTCTCCAGGAAGATTCCGGTGTCGCGGTCGGTTGCTACTATGCGCTCCATGGGCAGCTGCTGACGAAGCTCACCGTCCGACCACCTCTCAAGCATTACCGTTGCATCGGGATAATAAATGGAGTCCTCATGACGGGCCATTTCATAGGCACTTGCCTTCCCAAGAAACGACTTTTCAAGCCTGAGGTACTGGGTCTCCTCTTTTGGATTGAGGACACAATAAACGACCGGAATGTCCTTGTAAGGGGCCATGATAGCCAGTTCGTTTCCGCAGGAGGAAAGAAGGGCGGAAAGTGCCGTAACCAGTATAACCTGCCTTGTTGTCAAATAATCATACCTTTGTGCGGTAAAAGTACTGTTTTCATTACAAACATCAGTTGCGGATTATGTCAGTTCATCAGCAGATAAAAAGGGTTACGACTCATGTCCTTCAGGAAATGAAGGGCCAGGGCAGGAAGATCGCCATGCTTACGGCTTATGACTACTCGATTGCGCGGATACTGGATAACACAGGAATTGACGTGGTTCTGGTCGGGGATTCTGCTTCGAATGTTATGGCCGGTTACGAAACCACACTACCAATCACGCTTGACCAGATGATCTACCATGGTGCTTCGGTGGTCAGGGGAATCCGGCGTGCACTGGTTATTGTTGACATGCCTTTCGGGACTTATCAGGGCAATTCCAAGGAAGCCCTTCAGTCCGCTATCCGGATCATGAAAGAGACCGGTGCAGGGGGCGTAAAGATGGAAGGCGGGCAGGAGATCGTCGAATCGGTTCAAAGAATACTTACAGCCGGGATCCCTGTGATGGGGCATCTCGGGCTCACACCCCAATCGATTCATAAATTTGGCACCTATGTGGTTCGCGCAACCGAGGACACCGAAGCGGAAAAACTGATGCATGACGCAACTTTACTGGAGGAAACGGGTTGTTTTGCCATCGTTCTGGAAAAGATTCCTGCCGATCTTGCAGGAAGAGTCTCAGCCTCCCTTAGGATTCCCACCATCGGAATCGGAGCCGGGCAGTATTGCGATGGACAGGTTCTGGTGCTCCATGATATGCTGGGCATCACGCAGGACTTCTCACCGCGCTTTTTGCGCAGGTATCACAACCTGTTTGATGAAATCACGGGCGCCGTTACCCGGTATATCGATGATGTGAAAAAGTGCGATTTTCCCAACGACAAAGAACAATATTAGTAGAGACGCATTATAATGCGTCTCTACAACCCCATATATTATGCAGATATTATACGAAGATAATCACCTGATTGCGGTGAATAAGCAGGTTTCTGACCTGGTGCAGTCGGATGCTACGGGTGACGAGGTTCTGGGCGACCAGATCAAGGCTTATATCGCAAAGAAATATAAGAAACCCGGAGATGTGTTTTTAGGTGTGGTTCACCGGCTCGACCGGCCGGCCACGGGAGTGGTTGTTTTTGCCCGGACCAGCAAGGCGCTGACCCGGATGAACGAGATGTTCAAGGGCCATGAAGTGAAGAAAACATACTGGGCTGTTGTCAAGAACCGTCCGGCAGAAGAGGAGGGCACGCTGGTTCATTACCTTCACAAGGATCCGAATCAGAATAAGAGCTTTGCCTATCTTAAGCCCAAGGGATCGTCCAAAGAAGCCCGCTTATTCTACAGGCTTATCGGGGTAACCAACAATTTTTCGTTGCTCGAGATAGACCTGCAGACCGGCAGGCACCATCAGATCCGCTGCCAGCTGGCAAAAATCGGGAGTCCGATAAAGGGAGATCTTAAGTATGGGTTTGCCCGGTCGAATCCGGATGGCGGCATTCACCTGCATGCAAGGAAAATTCGGTTTATTCACCCGGTACAGAAAACGGAAGTGGTCATAATTGCGGATCCGCCGGTGGATCCGATCTGGAATGAATTTCTTCAGCAGGCTCCTGTAGGGAGTTAAAGGATAAATTTCAGAGGCAGTAATGACCCTGCCGATTCCACCCTTACAATTCGGTTCCGACCCACCATGAGTATCTCCATAGGTATCTCCTGGCGTTCTTCGGTTTCAACCATAACCTGACGGCAGGCGCCGCAAGGAAATGCCGGCTCTTCCGTTGTCATGCCATCCTGCTGAGCCAGGATAATCATGCGCCTGATGGTTGAGTCAGGGTGGTTGGCTTTCACAAAGAAAAGTCCGGTTCGCTCCGCGCAGAGTCCGGATGGATAGGCTTTGTTTTCCTGATTGTTGGACATAAACCGGGTGCCATCGGTTAATTCAATGGCCACGCCCACATTAAATCCGGAGTAAGGGGCATAAGCCTGTGCAGCAGCTTTGGCGGCCAGCTGGATCAAAGAAGCGGTCTCGGGCCCGGTCTCTTCCGGGGAGCTGTATTCAGTGACGGCGATTCTTATCTCCTTGGATATCATGCGTTCGGTTTTGCTCAAAAGTACAAAAAATCAACGGCCCTGAATGACCTGCTAAAATTCCCTATATTAGGCGTCATGAAAAGAGGCCGATCACATATGAACCGATACAACTTACGACTTTTTACGCTCACGGCCTTTTTATGTATGGTTGCAATCCATCTTTCCGCCCAGGTTGATTCCCTCTATTGGTCCTATATCAGGAAGTACAGCAACCTGGCCATCAATGAAATGCATTACAGCCGGATTCCCGCCAGCATAACAATGGCGCAGGCTCTGCTTGAATCGAAGTTTGGCACTAGCGAGCTTGCTGTTAATGCCAACAACCATTTCGGAATCAAATGTCAAATGGAGTGGACAGGAGAGCGTTATACCTACCAGGATGATGATGAGAACACCTGCTTCAGGAAATATAGTTCGATTGATGAATCCTTCCGGGATCATTCTCACTTTCTGATGTACCGGCCGCGCTATGCAGGCCTGTTCAAGCTTGACCCCACTGATTACACCGCCTGGGCGCATGGGTTGAAGCTGGCCGGCTATGCCACCAATCCGAATTACGCCCCGATGCTTCTGAAGATCATTGAAAACTACCGGCTTCATATGCTGGATTCGGAGGTGCCGCAGATTGACCATGTGAATTCCGTGAATGACATTCTGATCCCCATGAACTTTCCGGAAGGCGGAGCCCTGGCAACCCGAATTTTTCACAGGAACCGGATCGATTATACCATCGCCCGCATGGGAGACAATGTTGAGAGCCTGACCCGCCAATTTGACAAGCTTCGCTGGGAGATCCGGAAGTATAATGATATTCCTAAGGATCAGGACCTCAGGCCCGGGCAGGTGGTGTATCTGCAGCCCAAGCGCAAGCAGGCTGAGCCTGGCTATTCTATCCATACGGTCGACCAGGGGGAGACCATGCACAGTATATCGCAGATGTACGGTATCCGGATTAAATGTCTCTATAAAAGGAATGAAATGAAGCCCGGGGAAGAGCCCAGGCCGGGAGATGAAATCTGGCTGAGGGGAATGAAAGCTAACCGGCGCTGATGATCTGCTCGCGGAAACCTCGAAGGAACTCTGCAATCACCATGCCTTTTTTCCCAGCCTGCTGAAGTTTTTTAACCCTCAGTGAGCCGCTGCCCGTTTGAATCCAGAGTTTGTTGGGTTTCTCGAAAACAACCTCACCGGGATAACCCCATTGTGCGTTCGGATCGATCTCGGTTTCCAGGATCTTCATCCCGAAGCTGTATCCGGTATCGGTGAGAAATTGTGTCCAGGCCCCTGGAGTGGGTGACAGGCCCCGTATCTGGTCATGAATCTTTCCGGCCGCATCGTTCCAGTTAATGTGCCCGTCCTCACGACTGATCTTGGGCGCCATTTTTATTTCCTGGCCGGGCTTGATCAGTTCGCTCTGCGGAATGGCTCTGATGGTGCCGTTAACCACCTCATTCACGGTTTCAACCAGCAGATCGGCACCCAGCACCATGAGCTGGTCATGGAGTTCGCCGGCTAAGGTATTGGGTGTAAGACTTATAGACTGCCGTTTTAGAATATTTCCCGTATCGATATCTTTCTCGATAAAAAAGGTCGTTACCCCGGTTTCCTCTTCTCCGTTAATGAGCACACGGTTGATTGGGGCGGCCCCACGGTAATCAGGCAGCAGGGAGGCATGCAGGTTGATGGTGCCCAGCTTCGGCATGGTCCAGACCACCTCAGGCAGCATCCGGAAAGCAACAACCACAAAGAGGTCGCCTTTAAGGTCCTGCAGATCCTCAATAAAATACTCCTCTTTCAGGCTGTCGGGCTGATGTACCGGGATTCCCCGGTCTTCTGCAAAACGTTTAACCGGCGGGAGGGTCATTTGTAAACCCCTTCCGGCGGGCTTGTCAGGTGCCGTTATGACACCGGCAATGGGATAACCCGCACGGATCAGTGCATCCAGGGAGGGCACCGCAAACTCCGGTGTTCCCATAAATACGATTCGCGTGGTTTTCTCGCTCATGGTGTAACTTAGTGATGGTGAGTGTCCAAGTCGGGATGAAGATGCAGAAAATGTCCCATTTTATCACGCTTGGTCTGCAAATAAAAGGCATTATGGGTGTTCGGCTCGATTTCCAGAGCCACGTTTTCAACGATATTGATACCATATCCCTCAAGCCCTGCGCGCTTGCGCGGATTATTGGTGATCAGCCTGATTTTCTTTATACCGAGGTCCCTTAGTATCTGGGCGCCAACGCCATAATCCCTTTCGTCATCCTCAAAACCGAGGTTGAGGTTGGCTTCAACGGTATCCTGGCCTTGCTCCTGCAGCTGATAAGCCTTCATTTTATTGAAGAATCCGATGCCGCGCCCCTCCTGGTTCATATAGATCAGGGCTCCCCGGCCCTCTTTTTCAATCATCTGCATGGCGGCGTGAAGCTGGGAGCCGCAATCGCAACGGTAGGATCCGAAAATATCGCCGGTTATGCAGGAGGAGTGAACCCTCACCAGGACCGGCTCATCGGGTTCGATGCTTCCTTTGACCAGGGCAATGTGTTCGAGTCCGTTCGACTTCTGGACATAAGGGATCAGATCAAAGTTTCCGAAGGCTGTTGGAAGGTTAACCCGAACCCCCCGATCGATCAGGCTCTCCTGTCTCAGTCGGTAAGCTATAAGGTCCTTGATGGTTATGATCCGGAGCCTGAACTCAGACGCGATCTCCAGCAGCTCGGGCAGACGGGCCATGCTGCCGTCTTCGTTCATGATCTCAACAAGCACCCCGCCTGGCCGAAGCCCTGCAAGGCGGGTGAGGTCTACTGCGGCTTCAGTATGTCCGGCCCTTCGGAGTACACCTTTGCTCTTGCTTATCAGGGGAAAGATATGCCCCGGCCGGCCGAAATCCTCAGGCCTCGATCGGGGATCGACCAATGCCTGAACGGTTTTGGAGCGGTCCTGTGCGGAGATCCCGGAGGTGCAGCCCTGACCGAGCAGGTCGATAGAAACGGTAAAGGCGGTTTCATGGAAAGAGGTGTTCTTGCCTACCATCAAGGGAAGGTCGAGCTCCTCGCAACGCTCCTCAGGCAGCGGGGCGCAGATCAGCCCCCGGCCGAAGCGGGCCATGAAGTTGATCGTTTTGGCCGTTGCCAGCTGGGCCGCTGCAATGAAATCACCCTCGTTCTCACGGTCTTCATCATCCACAACAATGATGATCTCACCGTTTCGGATCGCCTCGATGGCCTCTTCAATGGTGTCGAGTCTTTTACTGATGTCGCTTGGTTGGTTGCCAGACATTCGTTTTTACCCCTTTCAGATATCGTAACAGTCCTTTCGCCAATGCCAGGTTCATGGCCAAAAAATGGGAAATGAACCGGAAAAAAGGAAAATGCAAATTTAGCTTTTTCAGCGCAAAATCGAGACCCGGGATCAGTAAAACTACTACATTGATTATCAGTAGTATACGATAGAATGGATGGGTAAAGGCAATGAATATCAGGCTAAAGAGTGCACCCAGGATAAAAAGAGGGCCGATCCAGCGCAATACCTTGTGACTCCAGAAACAGAATGAAAGGCCGGGCCGCCGCGAAAAAAGCAGTTTCCGGAACCGCGCCAGATTCTGAAAGTTACCGGTAGCGATGCGGATCTTGCGCCTGAATTCAATAGCTGCATCGTTTGAGACATCCTCATAAACGCAGGCCGCGGGATTATTTACCGCTTTGTAGCCCGATTCAAGCACTTTCATGTTCAGAAAGAAATCATCCACCAGGAAATTTCTGGGAATCGGTTCAAACAGTTTTGCACGGATGGCAAAGCAACCGCCGAAGGGGCCCATCATCGTGCCCCACAGGCGGCTTTCAAGGTCCTTGATTCCTACCTCCCGTGATATATAGGCCTTCTCCTGGAAAGAGATCCCCTCTTTCTTCATGCCCAGATTAATCATCCGGGTATCCACAAGTCCCATGAGCGGATCTGCAAACGGGGCCATCATTTGTGACAGTGTATCTTCATCAAACAGCACATTGGCATCCGTGAAAACGAGGATCTCGCCGGAAGCTTTTCCGGCCAGAAGGCTGATCACATTTGGTTTGCCCCGGCGTTCGCTGAAAACAAAGGATTTAAGGGCGGGAAACTCTTTTTCAAGCTCCATGAGGATTTCAGGAGTACGGTCGGACGAGCCGTCGGATCCCACGAGTATCTCGAATTTTTCCGCCGGATACCTGCTGCTGAAGGCCGACCGTACCTTTTCGGAAATAACCTCCTCCTCGTTGAATGCCGACATCAGAATGGAGACCTGAGGAGGCGCGTCAGGGGCCGGATGAATGACGGATTGCCCTGACTTCAGGTGGGCAAACAGTTTCAATAAAAGCGGGAAAAGTATATAACTGTGGAAAACAGCTGCAACACAAAGCCAGAAAAGGAGGATTGCGATCATGGTAATCGGGTTAAAAAATCAACAAACCTCTTGATCAATAAGTCATTGGAATAGTTATTCCGTACCAGCTCAATGGCTTTTTCGCCCATCTCCTTTCTGAGTCCGGGTGAGCGCAGGAGCGTGATCACGGCAGCTGCGAAATCAACCGGACGGTCGGCAACCAGGCTTTCTGTGCCGGGTGTCAGGCAAACGCCTTCGGCTCCGATGGTGGTTGAAACCACTGCCTTTCCCTCAGAAAGGTAGTCGAGCATCTTGATACGCATACCGCTGCCGGAGAAGAGCGGGATAACCATGACCGACAACCCGGCGGTAAAACTTTGTGCATCCTCGATCTCTCCATGAAAAAAGGCACCCATCGCTTGCATTTCTGCGGCAAAATCTTTTGGAGAATTGCGACCGGCCAGGTGAAACTCAGCTTTGGGGATACTTTTCTTTACGATCGGCCAAACCTCCTGGAGGAACCACCGGATTCCGTTCTGATTTGGCAGCCAGTCGAGAGCTCCAAGATGCCCAACCAAGGATCCGATCCCTGGCTGGGGTTTTAATTCTTTGGACGACAGTTCGATACCTGTAGGTAAAATAAACATGGGCTTGTGGTTTCCAAACGCGGTGAGCTGCGCTCCGTCGTGTTCGGAAATCGGTACAACCGCCGAATAGCGGTTGATCTGTTTTAATTCGAACCTCCGGATCCTTGACCCCAGGATTTTCAGGTACATTCCTTTCAGGCCCGGGGTAGCCTTTGCGGTCCTCAGCCAGATTTCATGCTCGATATTGTGCGACCGCATAATGATACGGGTGCCCTGGAAACTTTCCAGAATATCGAGATACAGGAAGGTATAGAGGTTTTCGAGCAGGACGAAGTCGAATTTCTCCTTTTCCAGCAATCTCCTGAGCGCGGCTGCATATTCCCTGGAGCGGAACCTGACGGCGTTGTAAGGCAGGCGCGAAAAAAGCAGATTCATCAACGCCGGAAACCACCGTATTCTGGTATCCACCGGCACTGAAATCAACTTTAGAGACGGGTGTAGAGACGCATAATCATGCGTCTCATAATTTCGAGACGCATGATTATGCGTCTCTACGGACGCCTTGTGTTTGGTGGTATTCATCGCCAGCACCACCACCTCATGCCCGGCCCTGGCCAGACCGGTTGCAAGCGAAAGGCTGGCAATGGCACCTCCGTCGCGGGGAGGGTAGGGAACTTTATTGGTTAGCTGAAGGATTCTCATTCCTGGCAGGTCCGAAACGTCGGCCAAATCTAAGGATTTTACGGATGATGAGCGAATAGGACTCGCCAACCATCAGTGCGGAGTCGCGGGTTGATTTGATTGTCAGGAAGATACCCAGCGGGAGAAGCAATATTGAGGAACCCCACATTCCCAGCCAGACCGGGAGGATTCCGGCCCGGGCGTATTTCTCGCCGGCGAGGGAAAGGATATGGTAAAAAATGAAAAAAATCGTGGAGACCACTACGGGTGTGCCAAGGCCGCCCTTTCGGATAATCGACCCAAGCGGGGCGCCGATCAGGAAAAAAATCAGGCAGGCAAGGGAGAGAGTAAGCTTCCGGTGCCATTCTATCTGGTGCCTGTAGATCCATCTTTTCTCACTCTCGATATTTTCCTTACTGTTTTTGATAATCGTTTGTGCTCCTTTGGCAAGAGTGGTGGCATAGGTTGCAACTTCCGTTTTTTTATCTTCCGGCAGTTTGGAGTAATAATCGGCAACATCGATCCTTGTTTTCTGCAATTCTTTTTGCGCATCCGTAAGAGCTGCGGGTGCCTCACTTTTATCTTCGAGCTTGAAATACTGAACCGCCAGGAGGTTATGTGCTACCTTGGCCCGCTTATCCTTAATACCCTTCCTGAGTTTTTGGGAATAATCTGACAGGCCCTTCATGTCCTTCATCATGTAGTGGTCCTTGTACATCTCCTCTTCGGTCCGTTTAAGCGAATCGCCCGGGAGCCGGAAAAGGAGCTGCTGGGATTCAAACCGGTCGCGCTGAAACTTGCGGTTTTTATCCAGCCGCTGGTTGGTATCCAGGTATTCGGAGTAAGAGTTGCCCTGATAGAGCGTGAGAATCAGGTTTTTCTCATCCTCCGTGATGAACATTTGTCCGGAATCTGCAACGGTTACAGCCACATTACCTGCCCGCGCCCTGTGGTCGTAGATCATCAGGTCGTAAAGCATGGTGCTGTTCTTTGACCTTTTGCCAATTTTAAGGCTGATCCCTTCGATACCGTTATAAAACTGTTTTTCCTTGATATAGAACTCCGGTCGCTGCTGGCGGATATCCTGTAGCAGGGAATAGAATTTTTTATTGGTATCCGGAATGGTTACGTTGGATACGTAGAAGGCACCCCCTGTGAGCAACAAAGCCAGTACGAAAAGCGGCCTCATGATCCGCGTGAGGGAGATTCCGGAGGCTTTCAGGGCGCTGAGTTCCGAGTGTTCGCCCAGATTGCCGAAGGTCATGATGGAAGCCAGGAGAACGGCCAGGATGAGCGCGAGTGGAAGGAGCTTTGCCGACACGTAGGTGAGAAGCTCTATGATCACCGAAAAGGAGAGCCCCTTGCCAACCAGCTCATCGATCCATTTCCAGACAAACTGAAGGATCAGCACGATCATGGCAAGGCAGAAAGTAAGAATGAGGGGTCCGATATAGGACCGGATGAGATATCGGTGCAGCCTTTTCATGATGGAATTCTCACAAACAGAAACGTTAGTTCCGGCCCAAAGGTATGCAAGGGTGGGGTTTTATGATCCCAGCTGGGCTTTTAAATTATTGATCTGCTTATCCCAAAGTCCTTTAACATCCTCGATCTCGTCATCATCGGCGAAGTCAGTGATGGTGAGTGAAACATCGCTGGTGAGATCATCCTGATTTATTTTAAACTCGAAATAGGTTTTGTGGTCCGTTTCATCGAGCCAGTGAAACCGTGCAGACCGGTTTTCCTTGGTGGATATGAGTTCGGCTTTTTGAGCGGTTTTTTCCCACATGAAAGTAAATATGCTTCCCTCGAGGTTGACATCATCGGCAAACCATTCCGACAATCCTCCGGGGGTGCTGATACGGGCATAGATCACTTTGGGTGAAGCGTTGATCACGTACTCCATATCTAATTTCTTTTTTCCCGACATATTGCAACTCCGCTTGATGTTATTTCGCAATATAAGATTTTTTTCTAATTTTGCGTCCACAAAAATCGGCGAGGTAGCTCAGTTGGTTAGAGCGCATGATTCATAATCATGAGGTCCCGAGTTCAATTCTCGGCCTCGCTACACGATACACCCTGTAAACATGTGATTTGCAGGGTGTTTATGTTTGAGTAGTAACAAAATAGTAACAAAAGGCATACGGAACTATGGATGATGCCCAAAATTTACTTGAAGACTTCCTTGAATGGACCACTCCGGAGAACATCGCCCTTTTACCTGTTGAGTGTATTAGTTGTGACATATACCCGGATCGGATCATTCATGATTTAGACCTAACCACAGGTCAATATACTTATTCGCATAAACAAGACCAACTTCTGGGAACAACTAGAGTAGAATCCTCCTTACGGGATGAAGCGATCATTTTTCTACAAGTCAAACTAAATCAAGCTATCGTATGGTTGGACAAGGACTTCGTCGGAACCAAAAGTAATTTGGAACTTCTCTTAGATAGAGTGCGATACAGATTAGATTTATGCCGTAACAGGCAGATTGGATACATGAAGGGCGTTACGGAATTCGCAATTGCAGCAATATCCTTTTATATAAAAAGTCGTTTCAAGTATAAGGTGAATGCGAAACATCCTGTTTTTAAAGTGGCCGGAGAATACATTGAAAGCAATCCATTTTTTAACATCCTTGGATCTAAAACACTTTATATTTCAGCGATTCACAATGTTACTCAGAGTCAAGATTTTCAATTACAGCTTAGCGGTAAGGTATCCACGATAAGCAAGGAACTGATCAAATCGTTTTCCTGTAATGACCAAGATATACATCGGTTCGTCCTTTTACTTGGAGAGTCCTTAATAACCCATGGGTTCATTCGGAGTGATGTTAATTGGCCAAATCTAAAGCGGGCATTCGATGGAAGTGAGCTGAATGCTTTACTCTATATAAATTGGATAGATCTGCATAATGATCTGGTCAACAAGCAAAGTCTTTTCTATCTGTTCTACAAATTGAGCGGTAGTGGCCTCATCAGACAAGATTATAACAATAACAATACGCTATTCTTCAATAGGTTAAGAATGATTTTCGTCGACCAAAGGGGAAATCTACTGGAAAACCTTCCACAGAGCCACAAACCATTTAGACAGAATTATCCAGAGAATCAAGTAGTTGCGAATAGAAAGACAGAAATGAAGACAAGAAAGTCTTTGAGAAAGACTAAAAACAAGGATTACAAAGAACCGATTGATTCCATAATCGAATATCTGGCAAGTCTGCCAAAATAGAAATCACATTAACTTTTCGCTCA
>Ga0154558_1063_pt1 | contig 34886 bp, 29 predicted proteins | sample RifGroF2_FD_105701 | JGI IMG/M metagenome (GOLD analysis project Ga0154558, IMG submission 105701) | Bacteroidetes bacterium GWF2_49_14 | reverse complement strand
AATCAGAGTATCCTTCATTGGATTAAAAGTCAGGTCACCCGCTATAGCCAGTGCCGTAACAATCTCCGGGGATGCCACAAATGCATAGGTGTTGGGGTTTCCGTCGTTGCGGCCAACGAAGTTCCGGTTGAATGAGGTTATGATGGAATTCTTTTCCTGTTTATCAGAATTATGCCGGGCCCACTGGCCAATGCAAGGCCCGCAGGCGTTGGCAAGAACAGTTCCGCCGATGGATTCAAAATCATCAATCAGACCATCTCTTTCAATGGTTGAACGTACAAGCTCGGATCCCGGAGTGATGGTGAATTCCGATTTTACCCTGAGGTTTTTACGTATTGCCTGACGGGCTATGGAAGCAGACCGGGTCAAGTCTTCGTACGACGAGTTTGTGCAGGATCCGATCAATCCAACCTCCAGCCTGGCGGGGTATCCGTTGTTTCTTACGGCTGCCGCGAATTCCGAAAGCGGCCATGCTTTGTCAGGCGTAAACGGACCATTAATATGGGGCTCCAGCGTATCCAGATCGATTTCAATAACCTGATCGAAAAACCGCTCCGGGTTTGCATATACTTCCGGGTCCCCATCGAGGTGAGAGGCAATGGCATCAGCCTGCGATGCCACATCGTTCCTGCCCGTTGCGACCAGGTAAGCAGCCATCTTTTTGTCGTAACCAAAAAGTGAGGTCGTTGCACCGATTTCAGCCCCCATGTTACAAATGGTACCCTTTCCGGTTGCCGAGATGGAATGCGCTCCATCACCAAAATATTCAAGTATGTAACCCGTGCCCCCTTTAACAGTAAGGATGCCTGCCACTTTAAGAATCACGTCCTTTGCGGATGTCCAGCCGCTCAGTTTTCCGGTGAGTTTTACCCCTATGTATTTTGGGAATTTCAGCTCCCAGGCCATGCCAGCCATTACATCAACCGCATCGGCACCACCGACACCGATTGAAATCATTCCCAGTCCGCCGGCATTCACGGTATGAGAATCTGTCCCGATAATCATCCCTCCGGGAAATGCATAGTTTTCAAGAATAACCTGGTGTATGATACCCGCGCCAGGTTTCCAGAAACCAATTCCATACTTGTTGGAGACGGTGGAAAGGAAATCGAATACCTCCCTGTTTGTTTCATAGGCATTCTTAAGATCTGCTGCCGCTCCAAGCTTTGCCTGAATCAGGTGGTCACAATGGACGGTTGAAGGTACAGCAGTTTTCGCCTTCCCCGCCTGCATAAACTGCAGCAAGGCCATCTGGGCGGTGGCATCCTGCATGGCTACCCGGTCCGGGGCAAACTCAGCATAATCGTTTCCGCGTTTGAAAGGCTGATCGGGCAGGGGACTATAAACATGAGAGTATAAAATCTTATCAATCAGAGTTAAAGGCTTCCCTAAAAGGAGCCTGATTTGGTTAACTCTTTCAGGATAAGCCTGATAAATTTTACTGATCATATCAATGTCATACGTCATGGCAACTGTTTTTGGTTTAACAAATTAATCAAATGGCGATCCGGGACAATAAAGATAATGAATCCACTAAAGTAGAAAAGTCTGGAAACTGACAAAAATCATGCGTATAAAAGAATCCCGCCGCTCTTTTTTGGCTATATTTGCTGATTCAAAAATCATCACCTAAATTATTGATTGACATGGATTTACTGGAAAATATCAAAACAAATGCCAAGAAATTTAATAAGCGTATTGTTTTACCTGAAGCATGGGAAGAGCGAACACTAAAGGCAGCTGATATTCTGATTGAAGAAGGAATAGCCCAGATTTACCTGACAGAGAACCGGGATGTGGTTATGCGGGAAGCCGCAAAATATGGTCTTAAAAACATTGAAAGGGCTGTCATCATTGATCCCAGGGATCATCCAAAAAAAGAAGAGTATGCCAATCTTATGGTTGAATTGAGAAAGAGCAAGGGCATGACCAAAGACGAAGCGATTCGCCTCCTTGGCAATCCGCTTTATCTGGCCACCCTTATGATTAAGGCGGGGGATGCAGATGGTGAGGTTGCCGGTGCGAACAATTCCACAGGTGATGTATTAAGGCCGGCCTTTCAATATGTTAAGACTATACCTGGGATTTCTGTGGTTTCGGGAGCTTTCCTTATGATTATGCCGGATCCACAGTGGGGAGAAAACGGTTTGATGGTTTTTGCAGACTGCGCCGTTCACCCAAACCCTACCGCCCGGGAATTGGCAGAAATAGCTGTCTGTACCGCCCAGACTGCACGTGATATAGCGCAGATAGAGCCTAGGGTTGCCTTGCTCAGCTTTTCTACAAAGGGCAGTGCCCAGCATGAAATGGTTGATAAAGTTGCCGCTGCAACCAAAATGGCACAAGAGATGGCACCGCAGTTCCTTTTTGACGGAGAGTTACAGGCAGATGCTGCTATTGTGGAATCCATCGGAAGAAAAAAATGTCCGGACAGCCCGATTGCCGGTAGGGCCAATGTGCTGGTTTTCCCGTCGCTTGAATCAGGCAATATTGCTTATAAACTGGTACAGCGGCTAGCCAATGCGGAGGCAGTGGGACCTGTTTTGCAAGGAATGGCAGCACCAATCAATGACCTGTCAAGGGGATGCTCGGTAAGTGATATTGTAAATCTTGTAGCAATCACCGCTAACCAGGCAGCCGGAAGTTTCTGAACGCATTAATCGAATTAAAATATTATGGCAGATTTAGTTGAAAGCATAGAACAATATGCTCTGAGCAAAAAAGACCGGAACAAAACGCAATTTTCAAAGGTTGGCGTGGTGGGTGCAGGAACCGTTGGCCAGACTATCATCAGGATGATTTCGGTCAGTGGTATCGAAGTGATTTTTGTTGAGCTGGACCAGGAGAAAATTGACGCAGCGATACACGGTATTGAAGCGGAACTGGATAACATGATCAACCACTGGGGAATGACTCAGGGTGAAAAGAGGGGAATCATGAACCGCATCAAAGGGTCCATTCACTGCAAGGATCTGGCAGGATGCGACCTTGTGGTTGAGGCTATCAAGAGCCGGAGCCGTGAGGAACGGGTCAGCCTCAGGAAAGAGATTTTTAAACGCATAGAAGAGTTCGTGGATCCCTCCACCATTATTGCAACCAATTCAACCACGATTGTCACCACTGAGCTGTCATCGGAACTGAAGTATAAGGATCGATGCGTCAGCCTTCATTTCTCAACTTCAAATCCGGGGGCCAATATCGTTGAAGTTGCCCGAGGCCTCTATACCTCAGACATTACTTACGACAACGTCAAAAAGTTTGTAAGACTGATTGGCAAGAAAATGATTCCGGTTGTGGAAAGTCCGGGTTTGATGTCCGTCAGGCTATTTGCAACCCTCATTAACGAAGCTTGCGAGATCTATATGGAAGGAGTCGGAAAAATGGAGGACATTGACACAGCTGTCCGAACCGGCCTTGGCCTGGGTATGGGTCCGTTTGAACTCGCCGATAAAATCGGGCTCGATAAGGTCGCCCGTTGGCTGGAAAACCTTTATAACGAATTTGGAGACATGAAATACAAGGCTTCACCACTGCTTAAAAGACTTGTCAGGGCTAACCGCCTGGGCCGTGTTACCGGGGAAGGCTTTTATAAATATGACAGCAACGGCAAACGGATCGAAATCTCAACCTATTAATTAGTTTATCATGAAGATACTTGTTTTGAACTGCGGTAGTTCATCCATAAAATATCAGCTTTGGGACATGACCGATGAGAGTGTTATGGCAAAGGGTATTGTTGAGAAAATCGGTCTTAAGGGATCCTTTCTGAAGCATACTAAGGCAGATGGTCAAAAAGTGACACTCGAGGGTGAGATCCTGGATCATCAATCCGGTATTGAATATATTCTGGGAGTTTTAACCAGTAAGAATCACGGGTGCTTAAAAGGCCTTAATGAGATACAGGCTGCCGGACACCGTGTGGCCCATGGCGGAGAAAACTTTTCGGATTCAGCCTTTATTGATGAAATGGTGCATACGGAAATCGCAAAATTATTTGAACTCGCTCCGCTCCACAATCCGGCAAACATGAAGGGAATTGATGCAATGGCCCAGCTGATTCCCGGACTTCCGCAAGTTGCAGTTTTCGACACCTCCTTTCACCAGACCATTCCTGATTATGCCTTTATGTACGGCATCCCATATTCGCTATACAAGAAATACAAGATTCGCCGTTATGGATTTCATGGAACTTCTCATCGGTATGTTGCCCAAAAGGCCACTAAAATACTGGGGCTGGATTTTCACAATCTGAAGATCATTTCCTGCCATCTGGGTAACGGAGCTTCCGTTGACGCCATAGAGAACGGTAAATCGGTTGACACTTCAATGGGATTCACGCCGGTGGAAGGATTGATCATGGGAACCCGCACAGGAGATCTGGACCTTGGGGTTCTTACCTTTATCATGGATAAGGAAGAGATCGACCAGCAGACTGCAAATACCCTGATCAACAAGCATAGCGGAATGCTTGGTGTTTCCGGGGTTTCCTCCGACATGCGGGAAATTGAAAACGAAGCCTGGAACAACGGGCACAAAAGAGCCCAGCTCGCCCTTAACATGTACCATTACAGGGTGATAAAATATATCGGCGCCTATGCTGCAGCCATGAACGGCGTGGACCTGATTCTCTTCACCGGTGGAATCGGCGAAAATGGTCCGGAAACCCGGGAAGCGGTCTGCAAAAACCTTACTTACCTCGGTGTTGATTTTGATTCTGAGTTAAATGCAGGAAAGAGGGGTAAAGATCTTTTGCTCACCAAACCAGGGTCCATGGTTAAAGTCATGGCCGTAATGACCAACGAAGAACTTGTTATTGCAGAAGATACTCAGCGTATAGTATCTGCAATGTAATTCAGATCATCGATTGAAGCTAATTTGTTGAGGAGAATGCTTACAAGAATCTCAGATCTCGGGGAAAGGGTAAAATCCCGGAATAGCCGCAAAAAGCTGGTTCTGGCGGCTGCACAGGACCTTTATGCCCTAATGGCTGTGAGGGATGCAGCCGCTGCCGGACTGATTACCCCGGTTCTGGTCGGTGATCGCCCTGATATCGTAAAAAAAGCCGCTTCAATCGGGTTTAACCTGGACTCGGTAGAAATTCTTCATGAAGAGAACCTGGACCTTGCTGTTGAAAAGGCAGTAAGGCTTATACATGACGGATATGCTCAGATTTTAATGAAAGGATCCTGCGGAACCGCACAACTACTTAAAGGTGTCCTCAACAAGGAATGGGGTTTGCGAAAAGGTGACCTTCTTTCGCATTTTGCACTTTTTGAAATTGCTGCCTATCACAAACTCCTGGCGGTTACGGATGTTGCCATCAATATTGCACCCGATGTAAAAGCCAAAGAGGCCATCCTGAATAATTCAGTGGAATACCTGAACAACATGGGCCTGGCCAAGCCAAAGGTTGCCGTTATTGCTGCTGTTGAGAAGGTATTTGATCAAATGCCGGCAACTGTTGATGCCGCTATCCTGGTCCGGCGAAATCGTGAAGGCCTGATTCAGAACTGCATTGTTGACGGGCCTATGGCCCTTGATAACGCTATCAGCCTCGAGAGTGCCGAACATAAGGGGATTGTGAGCGAAGTTGCCGGTGATGCAGATCTTTTACTCATGCCCGATATTGAAGCAGGGAATGTCTTCTACAAAACATTAGCCTTCCTCACGGATGCCAGAGTCGCCTCAGTAGTACTAGGAGCTTCAGCACCTGTTGTACTGACTTCCCGTTCAGATTCGGAAGATGCTAAATATAACAGTCTCCTGCTCGCAACAGCTATTGATATTGTGTAATCAGCAACACTTCCCCGGATGAAACCCATTGAAATTTTAGTGATCAATCCAGGATCCACTTCCACAAAAATTGCTGTTTTTCAAAACAATCGTCCGGTTTATCAAAAGACAATCCGACATAGCCCGGAGGAGTTGAAACCTTTCAACCGGGTGGCGGATCAGTTCGAATTCCGAAAGAACCACATTCTGGAAGAACTCGAAGCGGCCGGTATTGCTATTGAAGGCTTTTCCTTTGTGGTTGGCCGGGGAGGCTTTCTTAAGCCTATTGAATCCGGTGTTTACGAAGTCAATGAAGCCATGATACGCGATCTGACCAATATATCGGGAATCGAACATGCCAGCAACCTGGGCGCCCTCATTGCACATGACCTGGCATCTTCAATCCCCGGTGCAAAAGCATTCATCGCAGATCCTATAGTAGTTGATGAATTGGAGGATGTCGCCCGGTTTTCCGGACACCCGAAATTCTCCAGGATTTCCGTGTTTCATGCACTCAATCAGAAGGCTGTTGCCCGAACCTATGCCAGTTCGATTAATCGGAAATATGAGGATCTGAATCTTATTGTCGCCCATTTGGGTGGTGGAATCACTGTAGGGGTTCATGAAAAAGGAAGGGTCGTGGATGTTAATCAGGGACTTGACGGAGAAGGTCCCTTTTCTCCTGAAAGAGCCGGCACGGTCCCGGTAGGCCAATTAATTGATCTGTGCTTCAGCAATGAGTATTCACAGGATGAGATCCGGAAAATGATTGTAGGTAAAGGAGGATTGGTGGCCTACCTTGGAACCAGCGCCGCCAATGAAGTAGAGGAGAGAATTAAAAACGGCGACACGTTTGCCCGGGAAGTATATGAGGCTATGGCATACCAGGTGGCCAAAGAAATAGGGTCGGGCAGTGTGGTCCTCAAAGGCAGGGTTGATGCAATCCTGGTTACCGGCGGCATTGCTTTTAACGATCTTTTCATTCAGCTCCTCACTTACCGTATAGCCTGGATTGCTCCTGTAAGAGTTTTTCCGGGTGAAGATGAAATGAGAGCCCTTGCTTTAAATATTACCTTAATCTCAACTGGAGAAATTCAGCCTAAGATTTATGTATAACTCATCCATGGAAAAATTTTCCGTTGAAGTCAATAAATCAGCTAAGGTTTTTACTTTTGCATCTCAACTAGCGGGAGTAGCTCAGGGGTAGAGCATCAGCTTCCCAAGCTGAGGGTCGCGGGTTCGAATCCCGTTTCCCGCTCAAGCACAGAAAAACAGGCACTTACGCCTGTTTTTTTTGTTTAATACCCCTCCAGGATTTTAAAATTTCACTCCGGTATGGAAAAATGTACGGATGCTGCAGATTCCTGAGGGGGTAACGTCATATTTGGTAAGATTCCACCAATACCGTTACAAAATAACACATTGAGTTTACAAATAACAATTCAATATCATCACCTAGAGTTTACAATTTCACAATTTGCATAGGTATATTGTGAATCCACTTTAGTCAATTCATTGCTATATGTAAATGCAAATGAATTAAAAATTTCATAGAAGGGTGAAACATTCTATTAAACAGATAATCAGTATTTTACAACTCTTAATTTCAATTATAGAATTAATCGATAGTCGAAAATCCCTTTAAAATCGGGGGTTTTACCAGTTTTTTGATCAATATTATTATTTATTAGTTTGATTACCATCATATTAGTGGTAAGTAGATAAACTAATCTCTGCAAAATATTCCTAAAAGCAAGTCCAGGCACAGGCTTTGACCGCATAAATGAATCGGATTCGCGATTGTTATTGGTAAATTATTACATTATAACTGTTTAACATCTGCGAACAACAGGTCGTATTTATATCGGAATAGTCAATCGCAGAGACCGATCCGAAATTGGTTATAAATCGCTTTAAGATTCTAAAAACCTGCACTGATAATACATGAATTTATAATTGTGAACTGTGAATTTAACAAATGTATCTCATAATTTCTATTTGTAATTAGTGACAATTGACAATTGTATTTTGTGAATTACAATCTAAGATTTACATTTGTCATATGGTCAATCGTATCAAGGAACTCATACTGAAAGAGGGATTAACTTCAGGTTCGTTTGCTGATGCAATCGGGGTTCAGAGAAGCAGCATGTCCCATATTCTGAATGGCCGGAATAATCCCAGCCTGGATTTTGTTGTAAAGACGCTCCAGAATTTTCCCAATCTAAATTCGGATTGGCTGCTATTGGGAACAGGTTCTATTTACCATGATGAACAAAAAACTTATAGCCAGCCTGTTAGAGAATTGTCGATCTTTGACCCGGCCCCAGAGAAGATTCCAGAACCAAAACCGGAGCGGACCACACCCATAGCACCGGAACCGATTGAAAAACAAGTTATAACAGTGGAAAAAGCCAATAAGTTGGTCCATAAGGTTTTGATTTTTTACAGCGACCAAACCTATGCCGAGTTCCTCCCACCGGAAAACGACAAATAGACTTTCTTAATTGAAATCGGTATTTTTGTCTCAGGTAATACGAGACAAGTATGTTCTATCAGAAATTGCTCCGCCCCATATTATTTCTTTTTTCTGCGGAAACCATCCACAAAATTCTTTTCTTCTTTTTCAGGCTTCTACCTTCCACGGGATATTTCTTCAGGCTAGTCCACCGACCTGTTTATTTCAATCAGAGAGTTGAGGCGTTCGGACTGAAGTTCAAACATCCGGTTGGCATTGCCGGGGGACTTGATAAAAATGCCAGGGCGATCCGATTTCTCAGGAACATGGGTTTTGCTTTTGTCGAGATTGGAACAGTCACTCCACTTCCTCAGGGGGGAAATCCTAAACCAAGGCTTTTCAGGTTAACCCGAAGTTCTGCCCTGATCAACAGGATGGGATTCAATAACGAAGGCCTTGATGTTATTGCAAAACGACTCAGAAATCGCCCGAAAGATCTGATCATTGGCGGGAATATCGGTAAGAATACCACCACTCCCAACGAAAAGGCGGTTGAGGATTTTGCTGTATGCTTTGAGGGCCTTTATCCCTATGTTGATTATTTCGTTGTTAATGTAAGTTGCCCGAATATCAAGGATCTTAGTAAACTTCAAAACAAAGATGATCTCTCGAGAATTCTTAACCGGCTGCTCGCTATCCGCTTGAATCAGGGAATCGTAAAGCCGGTACTTCTGAAGATTTCTCCGGATTTATCGGAAATTCAGCTGGATGAAGTAATCGAAGTGGTTAGGGAAACCAGGATTGACGGGCTGGTTGCAACCAATACCAGTATCCGGCGATTCAACCTTGACTATCGGGATGATTATATTGCCAGCCTCGGTCAGGGCGGTCTAAGTGGTTCACCACTGCGTGAAGTTTCCACAGAAATAATCCGGTATCTTCACCAGCGATTAGGCAGGGATTTTCCAATTATTGGCTCCGGGGGGCTTATGAATGAGGACGATGCAAACGAAAAGCTTGATGCGGGGGCAACCCTGGTACAACTCTATACGGGCTTTATATATGAAGGTCCCGGCTTGCTGTCAAGGATTCTTAAATCCCTGGCAAAGAAATCCTGATTTAAAGGTTTAGAAGACAATAATTAATAGGAGGCACAAAAATGAAAAAGGCGTCATTTCTTTTAGTCCTGTTTTTTGCCCTGGCAACTGCCGTTCTTCCTGCACAGGATGATTACAACTGTTTTACAGTCCTGGTTGGAAAAAAGGCAAGCGCAGATGGCGCTGTTCTCTTTGCCCACAATGAAGATGACTACGGAAAGCAGTTGGTTAACTGGTATGTTGTACCACGAAAAGAATATACTGAAGGATCAGAATTTCAGCTGAAAGGTGGAGCCCTGGTAGGGCAATATCCCTTTACCGGTAAATACATCTGGCTTGAAATACCGGGAATGGATTTTTCTGATTCCTACCTTAATGAATACGGAGTTTGCATCGGCTCCAATTCCTGTTCCTCACGCGAAGACAAGCCTGACATAACCAATGGCGGTATCGGCTATAATCTGCGCCAACTGATGGCTGAGAGAGCCGTATCAGCCAGGGATGCAGTTGTAATGGCAGGTATGCTGATTGAGCAGTTTGGATATACCGGGTCCGGCCGCACCTATTGCATTGCTGATCCCAACGAAGCCTGGGCTTTGGCCGTCGTAAAAGGAAAGCATTGGGTTGCTCAGCGTATTCCGGACGATCAGGTAATGGTCCTTCCAAACAATTACACCATAGCCGAGGTAAACCTCAACGACATGGAAAACTTTCTATCATGTCCCGACCTAATTGACTATGCAGTTTCCAGGGGCTGGTACAATCCATCCGTTGATGGCCCGTTCAACTTCAGAAAAGCCTATGCGGCTAAAAACAGTATCTCCAATCCCGGGAACGTAAACCGCGCCTGGGCAGCTTACCACCTTTTTGAAACCGCATTTCAGATAAAGGATGATTTCCCTTTCTCTTTCAAACCGGATAAACCAGTGACCAAGACCTTTTTAATGGGGCTACTGAGGAACCATCATGAAGGAACCGTCCTGGATAAAAGCGACAACTACAACAATGGCAGCCCATACAAATTAAATGGTTCAATGATCTGTGGCAATGGAACTGTTTATGGATTTGTAACCGAATTGAGGAACTGGATGCCGGTTGACCTCGGTTGCGTGATGTGGCTTGCTCCCCAGTGGCCTGATCTGCAGCCTTTCATTCCTTTGTATGCAGGTACAACTGATTTTCCAGATGCTTTCAGTAGACCCGGATATCTCACCTCCATCCAGGATCATTATAATCCTCCGACCGACATTCATGAAAGGAATAATCAGCACGCTTTTTGGGCGTTCGTTAATTTCTCAGACCTGATGAATGCTTCCTACGGACCGAATATTGAGTTTGTCCGGAAAATACACCTCAAGCCGGAGCGAAAGTTGCTTTCCACACAAGCTTCCCTGGAAAAAAAGCTGCTTCTTATTCATGCCAAATCACCGCAGGAGTGCAGCGAAACGGTTACGTCTTTATATAGCCGCATGGCGCTTGATGCTCTAAAGGTTACAAGGAAATCGACCGGGAAGCTTGATAAATAGGTGACTTGAAACCAGTTTAACATCTTTTAAGTTTTTTGCACTTTTTTTCACGCCTCGTTGTCGGTTCCGTTGGTATTTTTGAATCGTGAAAAAGTATAATCTCTTTCTTTCCTTAACCGTAGGTTCCGTTCTCCTGGTTGCATCTGCCTGCACCGTGCGTGAGAACGGTGCCAGCCATCCTGAAGATCCCGTATTGCAGACCATTGACAGGTACCTCGATGGGGAAGGAGAGAATGGATTCAGTGGAACGGTCCTGGTTAAAACACCCGCCGGAGCCCCTTTGATTAAGTGCTACGGAATGGCAAATGAAGAGCTGGGAATACCCAATAATCCTGATGTTGTTTATAATATCGGTTCAATCACCAAACAATTCACCGGGGCCGCCATCCTCAAGCTCCAGATGATGGGCAAACTAACTGTTTCTGACAGCATTTCGAAGTACATACCAGGTTTGCCTACTGAGCTCGGTTCCATCACTTTTCATCAGCTTTTGACGCACACATCGGGTTTGCCTTTTGATTTCGGGTCAAATACGGAAATCATTACCCGCGATGAACTTCTCAACCGGTTCAGGCAGACAACTATTGATAAAAAACCAACAGGCAGGTCGAATTATTCCCACGCCGGGTATAATATTCTGGGAGTTCTGATTGAAATCATAACGGGTATGGATTACGAGGCCTTTATCCATCAATATCTTTTCAAACCGGCAGGAATGAAGAGAACCGGTTACAGAACCCCCGACTGGGCTAATTCGGTTGTGGCTCATGGATACAGATTCTGTAATGACTGGGGCAAGCCGATGGATTCAGGCTGGCTGGATGACGGGCCGTCGTGGACCCGAAGGGCCAGCGGCGGTATGCTCAGTACAGCTACTGATCTGTATGCGTGGCATTTGGCTCTTCTGGGAAATGACATTCTGGATGAGAAATCCAAAAAACAATACTATTACCCCGAACCGGCGGTCCAGGCCTGGGGAAATTCTGCCTCCGGCTATGGCTGGTTGATCGTAAAATCGGTTTATAATACTGAAGTAATAGCACATAACGGCTGGAACGGTATGTTTTTTGCCGATTTCCTTCGGTATATTAAGGAGGACATAACCATTATTGTCCTGTCGAACCGCTTCAGGGATGGAAACGACCTGCTTGCGTCAGAATTGGCAAAATCCGTGTTCAAGTATCCCCAAAAACCCGACTTGGTTGGGAGGAAAACGGTCTGTCTGGATACACTTCCAAATAACCGGATCGGCACCTTAACACGGAATTTTCTGGATCTCCTGGCGAATGGTTCTGATACCGATTTCAGGAATTTCATAAAGCAGGACATTGCAAGCCAAATGATTAAGAAGTACAGCAATGATGCCCTTGTGGATTCCTTACAGAGTCTGCAGAATAAATCCGGGGCAGTCAAGGTACGTCAGATACGGTTATATGACAACCGGATTATCACCCTCGATGTTCTGCAGTTGAAGGACAACCAGGAAGCATCCATGGTACTGTTATTTGATGAAAACGAGGACTATCGGATCCGGAGAATCTCCTACAGTGGTCCGGAGGATCGAAAATTTCGCTAACGTTTAGGTCAATTTTTCGCATATTTACATCCTCCATGGGAGTTGTGAAATATGCCAGACGAGATAATTTTTAAAGAAGGACAGCGGTTCCAGTTTACTATTTCGAATAAGCTGGTTTTACCCGGAACCGATGAGGTCAATTTCATCCTGATCGGTCCCGATCAGAAAAAATACCTGTTACCAGAGCTGTTTTATCTTAATTACCACTTGAAAATCGGACAGGTGATCAATTGTACCATAGATAAAATCAATTGTTCCGGCAAGATTTTCCTGGAACCTGACCATCCCTATTACAAGATTGGCGAACGCTATGATTTTCTCGTTTTAAGAATTACCGAGCAGGAGAGTTTTATCGGAAAGCCTCAGATGGTTGCCTGGGTGAAGGACTTGCACGGACTGGAATGGGCTTGTCCGATTGATAAAGCCGACGATATTGAAATCGGCTATTCGCATCTCGCTTGCCGGGTTGACCGGATTAAAAAGGGAGAATTGGTTTTATCTTTACCGGCCATGACCAGCAGGTTCATGACCTTAAAAACAGGCCAGAATTATACCTTCAGAATTCAGGATATCAAGACTTTCCTAAACGAGCAGTTTTATATCCTCAAGGATACCATCGGGAATTTTCATCGCCTGCCGGTCATGGATTTCATTCATTACGGGATGAAGCCTGGCCAGGAGATTGAAGCAACTTTGGTAAAGTATAAGCCAAACGGTGAGTGTCTCATTGAACCCATCCATCCTTATTACAAGATTGGCGAGACCTATCCATTCAAGTTTGTGGGCCTGGAGAAAACAATTGATCTGTTTGGCCGGGTTGAAGCAGTTATAACCGTGGAGGACATGTTTCAGCAAACCGTTAAGATAAAGCCCCAGGATTGGCAGGTTCGCTCAGAAATCTACCATCCTGAACAAATATCCTGTCTGGTTCAGCGTTTCAAAAAAGGAAGGCCGGTACTCATAAATGTTGAAAGTGTTTAAAATGGGGAACTATGGTTACTAGATCCTCATTAAATATCTGGCTTCTCCTGTTAGGATTTAACTTCCTCCCGACTGCAGCTCTAAATGCACAGCAGAAACAAGTTACGATCCGCCTGACCTTTCTTTCACCCATCAGCTCCTCAACCAAAATTGATCCCGCGGTTCTAAAGTTCAACAAGGAATTCGCTTTCAGCTTTACTCTCGATGATGGGCTGGATGATGCCTACACTTTAGCATTTCCCTTACTTAAAGGGGGATACTGCGAGGTTGACAAGCAGACTTATCCCGGACTGTTTTTCACCGACGGGTGTGGCACTAAAATTCCTTTTACTGCTGGCATTTCATGGTTTACGGTAAATAGCGCAGGTCTTGATATCCACAACGGGACACCCGGCTATCTGACCTACGCCCAGGTAAACCTGATGTATCAGGCCGGATGGGATTTTTACAACCACAGCTATAGTCATACAACCTCAACCCAACCAGTCGATTTTATTTGGCAGCTTCAATCCAACCATGAGGTTTTCAAGAGTAAAACCGGAATAGACTTTCGTTACTGTGTTCCACCCTCAGGTGATACCCGATACATTGAGCCTGCATTTACCTTTGGATATATTTCCTGCATTACCAGTGATTATGCCTATTCCAATTCTGGCAATGGCGCCGATGTAACCCTGCCTGTTTCTTTGCCCAAGCCGGTATTCTGGCGCAATCATATCAACAGTAGCGATGATAACCTTGCATCACTGAGAAATCAGATTACCGCATGGGTTTCAACCACCGGACCCGATAAACAAAAATGGTGGAATGAATTCACCCATCGGGTCACTTATACGAATCCGGGCGGCTCTTTGGAATTCCCTGTCTTTAAAGGTTACATGGAGTATCTTGAGTCTGAGTATGGTTACCATGGAAGGGACAACGGTTGGTTTGCCAACACGGCGGAAATTGTTGATTACATGCTCGTGCGGGACAAGATCAAAACCTCTGTTCAGACAAGCGGAAACCTGATGGAGATCAGGATTGATTATAGTGAGGTCCCTGCTAACCTGAGATATTATGATGTTAGTCTTATCCTCGGCACCACTGCTGATATTGCGTCAGCCACCATTCTGACCTCGGGTAAAGTTACGTTTGCAAAAAAAACTAACCATTCTTTAGTAAATATTGATTTGCCGGATTCACAGTTTTCAGGAATTGCGGAGACAATGCCTGTTACTGTGTTTCCGCTATCCGTTTATCCGAACCCGGCGAGCCGGCACATCAGAATAAGCTATCCGGACATGGCTCCGGACGTAAAGGTCAAATTGATGAAGATCGATGGGACTTTTTGTGTCGCTCCGCCTGTTACCCGGACTTCCGGCCAGCTTGAAATGGATCTTTCCGGTGCTGACTATTCAGCAGGAACCTATATTCTTACCGTGCAGGATCGCACAGCAGGATCGCACAGTGCCCGCTTCATCCTGATCAGGTAAATTATGTAAAAATTTGATTATGAGAGTATACACGCGCACCGGCGACAAAGGGGACACCTCCCTGGCCAGCGGCACCCGCATCAGAAAAGATCATCCGCGGCTTGAAGCGTATGGAACCATTGACGAATTGAATGCACACCTGGGCGTCATCCAATCCGGCATTCCGGATCCACTTGAGAAACAGCGCCTGACTGCTATTCAAAACAGGGTTTTCATTGTTTCATCTACTCTGGCGGTTGACGACCCGAAATTTCTGGAAAAGCTTCCGAAAATCCTGGACGAGGATATTGCAGACCTGGAACTGGCGATGGACCGGATGCTCGACTTAATGCCGCCTTTAAAGAATTTCATATTACCTGCCGGACATCTGCTTGTGGCCCAGTGTCATGTGGCAAGAACAGTTTGCAGACGGGCAGAGAGAATGATGATCAGGTTGGGCAGCGAGATTGATGTGGATCCCCTATTAATCCGATATATAAACCGGCTTTCGGACTATCTGTTTGTACTTGCAAGAAAGTGTTCCTATGACCTTGGGGCAGGGGAGACCATCTGGACTTCAGACTTCAGGGAAAGGGAGAAAGAGGTACAATAGCACCAACAAGGAAAGGCACTTTTTATTTGATCCGAACAGGATTATAACTATCTTTGTGCATTCGCTAACAGTAATTACAAATAACTGTATATCAATAATTTATAAAATGAAGATCTCAAAAGTACACGCCCAGGAGGTTCTTGACTCCAGAGGCAATCCCACCGTTGAAGTGGAAGTAAAATTGGAAAATGGAATCAGTGCAAGCGCCATTGTTCCGTCGGGTGCCTCCACCGGAGAAAAAGAAGCCGTAGAACTCAGGGATGAAGACAAATCCCGTTATCGCGGCAAAGGGGTTCTGAAGGCTGTTTCAAACGTCAATTCAATTATTGCACCGGCGGTTATCGGCATGTGCGCCTACGAACAGAGGCACCTGGATTACACGATGATTGACCTGGATGGAACTCATAATAAAGCAAAGCTCGGTGCCAATGCCATTCTTGGCGTATCCCTGGCCGTTGCGCATGCTGCAGCAAAGAGTGTTGGCCTTCCCTTGTACCGCTACATTGGGGGCACCAATGCCTGTGTAATACCGGTTCCTGCGATGAACGTAATCAACGGCGGTGCACATGCTCAGAACAGCGTTGATTTTCAGGAATTCATGATCGCTCCGCATAATGCCCCGGATTTTGCAACCGCCATCCAGATGGGTGTTGACACTTTCCATGCGTTAAAAACCGTTTTGAAGGGTAAAGGATACTCAACGGGAATCGGCGATGAAGGCGGCTATGCACCAGACTTGAAATCCAATGAAGAAGCCATGGATGTAATTCTTGAAGCGATCGTTAAAGCTGGTTTCAAACCTGGCAAGGACATTTCCATTTGTTTGGATCCCGCAGTCAGCGAGATGTTTCAGGATGGCAAATATCATTTCACCAAATCAGATAAATCTGCCCGGACATCTGATGAGATGATCGCCCTCTGGAAGAGTTGGGTTGAAAAGTACCCGATTGTTTCAATTGAAGACGGATTAGCAGAGACTGACTGGACCGGCTGGCAGAAGCTTAACAAGGAACTGGGAGGCAGGATCGAGCTTGTGGGAGATGACCTTTTCTGCACCAATAAAGCCATCCTTCAGGAAGGCATTGATAAATCAGCTGCGAACTCCATACTCATTAAGCTGAACCAGATTGGTACCCTGTCAGAAACCCTTGAAACTATCGAACTGGCTCGCCGTAACGGATATTACTATTTCATTTCACACCGCTCGGGTGAAACTGAAGATACCACCATCGCTGATCTGGCAGTTGCCACCAATGCCGGCCATATCAAAACCGGTTCAGGATGCCGTGGTGAAAGAATTGCCAAGTTTAATCAGCTGCTGCGCATCGAGCGTCAGCTGGGTAAATCTGCAGTCTTCGCCGGACTTAAAGCTTTTAAAAACGCGTAATAGCTTAATGTAATAAAAAAAAGCCGTTCCTCAGGAGCGGCTTTTTTTATTTCCTATTGAGCAACAAAGTGGTAAATGATATGCCCCTGCTGGAGAAGCGGGGCCGAGGTGCTGTAACTGAACCTCGTTTTTAGCGCTGCTTCCTTTGCTGCATCAAGAAAGCAGTTATCCCGGGTATCCGTGCCGGTTCCATTTATGCTGACCGTTTCTACTTTACCACGCTGCCCTACACGTATATCAACCTGTACCGTGGCTCCTCCCTTGCACTTATACACAGGTATCGGCAGGTAGGAAACCTTCCGGTCGTCAAGCTTATAGTAAATATTTGTGGGGCCTTTGTAAACCTGCTCTTCTTCGATCTTCTTTGCTTCATAGAAACCGGTAGGCTTGGTCTCTGTCGGCGGCAATTCCTTATCGGTCGGGTTAAGCTTATTCTCCTTAATGATCTCCTTTACAGCCTGTTCAGCCCGGGCTTTCGCCTCTCGCTCGGCTGTACGGTTCGAAACCCTGTAATTCTGGTAATCATCGTATTTTTCTACCCGGTCTTCATTCTGATTTACCGCTATATTCCGGGCTTTGCGCGAAGGGGCGGAAGGCTGCCGGATCCGGGGAACCAAATCCAGTTTCTCAATTTCCTCAAGTGCCTTAATATCAATATAAACCAATTCCTCTTTGTCCTCCTTGAGGTTATTGACCTTAATGGCTAAAATACACGTGAGCATAAACATGTGAACCAGGAGGGTTCCTATGATCCCGTATTTCTTCTCTAAAATCAGCTTTATCAACGAATTACCTGCCAATTTTTCTATAAGGTTATGATATATTTCTACCGGCTAAAAGTAATGATTAAACTTGTGCCATGACCCGTATAATGCTTGACATTCTCTATCAGGATGAATTTATTGTGGCCGTAAATAAGCCGTCAGGACTGCTAGTTCACCGCACCTATCTTGACCCCGATTCAGAACTGTTTGCTGTACAGATCGTACGGGATCAGATCGGGAAATGGGTTTACCCGGTGCATCGCCTGGATAAGCCAACCTCAGGGGTCCTGTTATTCGGGCTTAGTCCGGAAATCGCGAAAATAGTAAGTGATTCTTTTGAAACGCAGGGATTCAAAAAGACCTACCTGGCCGTTCTGCGGGGATATTGTCCGGAATCCGGCACCATTGACTATGAAATTCCTGTAAACCGGCGAGGTAACAAAAGAAATGCCCTTACTCATTACAGCCGGCTCGCAACTTCAGAGATTCCCTATCCGGTCGGTATTTTTGAAACCGCACGCTATTCGCTCGTATCCGCCGAGCCTGTCACCGGTCGAAGGCACCAGCTGCGTCGCCATTTTAAGCACATCTTCTACAACATTATCGGTGATACTCAGTATGGTGACCGTTATCACAACCGGTTCTTACGATCACAATTTGATCTGGATAACCTTTTTCTGCATGCGGCAGTCCTGACCCTTGAGCACCCTGTGTCCGGGGAAACTTTAACCATTAAAGCGGACCTGCCCCGAAACTGGGAGAGGCTTGCCGGAATTCTGGACTGGAAAACGGTCCTTAACGGGTGTGGTTATTCCTTTGAACCTTAAAATGAGAAGGGGACGCCCTAACCCAAGGCATCCCCTTCATGCTTAACCTATCTAAACTGACCTATTGCTAATATCTTCTGATCTGATCTTCGTCCCTGACGACAATCTCGGGTTTTCCTTCCCATACATTAATCAGGCCGACCACCCAGATGTGTTCGTTTTCAAAATACCATTTTGGACTCATTGAAATATTCCTGGCCAGATATTTCGGAACCACAACACTCACATCATGATAGGGGAAAGGTGCACCGATATAGAGAATGTAGTTCTCATCTTCCTCCGAATAAAACACCTCTTCCACTTTTCCGTATATTCTCTTGACACTGCCTGCGTATTCCATTGCATCGTAGGCTGAAATGGTTTCTATTTCCCGGCCGAAGTCAATGTTCCAGTTGTCGTAAGTAGGGTAGTAATACATGAACCTATGGAGCAGCAGCGGGGTCCAGATCAGGTCGATGTGAACCGGCCTGCGGTAAATGTACCGTACCCTCCTGATTTCCCATGGAATAGGAACGTAATTGTTGTGATAGTGATTAACTACCCTTATGTGTCTGTGGCTGTACCAGTTGTTGTAATCCCTGTACTCCCGGCGAAAATCATCCGACCGGCGCAGGTTCTCATAGTTATCATAATCCAGTTTATATTTACGGGAAGCAAATACTTCATCATTCTGGTGACGGATAACAGATCCATCATCGCGGGTCAGGGTTCCTTTGCCTTCGCGGAAAACGCGGGTGGCCGAACTGGTATTACCCCTGCCAGCAGAAGGCTCATTCGACCGGGTGGTAGTCTTGACATTTACACTGCGGGTTGCTGCGCTGCCACTCTTGGTCTCTGGCCGCGTTACCGTTGTGGTACGGGTCCGGTTCTGACTCTGGTTCTGACCTTCATACCTTCTGACCGGTGGGTTCTCGGTACGGACCGAGCGCTGTACGTTCCCGGAAGAAGTCGAACGCTGAGTATTTCCGGAGGAGACCTGGCGCTGAGCGCTTCCGGAGGTCACTGAACGCTCAGTGCTGCGGGTTGCTGCCTTTTGGTTGTAATCAGCACTACGGCTCCTTTCTACATTTGACCGTTTTGCTGCAGTTGAACCGGATGATTTCTTTGCTCCTGATGATTTTGATTCCGACCTGTTAACCGTCCGGGTGGCTTCAGACCGGGAGCTGCCTTTTTCGCTTTTTGATTCCCTTGCTGACCTGGTTGCCTGCGGATAGGCGGAGGTTCCGGCTGCCAGGATCATCGCAAAGATTAGTAAGTTTTTCATGACTCTTGATTTTGGGTGTGTATTATGACAACCTACAAGCAAATGACTTGCCAAAACCCAATTTAAAAAGAAGGTATCCGCAGATAACTGATTAAATGCGTTAAATCAGTCGATAAGTGAGCAGAATAAATACGGGTTTTTAGAAAGAAACCTGTTCACCTGCATCCAGGCGCATGGCTTTTTCAAAGAACCACTGGGAGGTGAAAAGATCGAACAAGGCCATCCCTACGGATTTAAAAAGTGTGGTTCCGGCAATGTCAATCTGGACTTTTCCCCGGATGAGGGCACCCAGCGGGGTCACCTGTTTTTGCAGGAGCAAACCCATCTCTATCGGATGAATCAGGTCGCCTGATTCTTCCAGGGCGAAAGGCACATCCACGAAACAATGATCCAGCAGGGTAAACAATACATCAGGTATCTCCCTCATTTGGGGTTTGTAGGAGCCAATGGCAATGATATGCTTATTCAACAGCAGGGAAGCATCATCCGGAAGCACCGGCTTGTTGGAATTGGTTGCAGTAATAATAACCTGTGATTTCTCAGTCAGCTCCTCAACCGATGAAACAAGGTGCATCTGAACCTCCGGCAACGAAGATCTGAGGCAGGCAATGAAAGAGTTTGCACGTTCCGGAATTTTATCCAGAATGTAAATATTCCTGATGGGTCGCACCACACAAGCCGCCAGGACCTGGTGCATGCCCTGTACTCCGGCACCAATCAGGCCTAGGGAAGAAACATCACCAGGTGTTGTATAACGGATGCCTGCTGCAGAAACGGCTGCGGTTCTGATGGCAGTAAGCTTGGCTCCGTTGAGAATCGCGAGTGGCTGTCCGGTTTCAGCATTGTTCAATAACACCATTCCCTTGATTACGGGTTCGTTGCGGCTTGGATTTTCAGGAAAAAGACTGACGAGTTTAGTACTGAAATACTTCCCGCTTTGTGCCGGCATCAGTAATAAGGTATTATTGGCAAACCCCATGGATACGCGGTCGGGCATCACAAAATCGCCATTTTCATAGACAATCATGGTTTTGATCATCTGGTCGATAAGGGCAGTCCAATCGGTTAGCTGCGCAAGTGAAGATTCATTGAGGACTAACATAATAATTTGGATTCAAGGAATTTAGCAGTTGGTGTAGCAGCAAGCCCGCCGAGAGCGGTACAACGGAGGGAGTGGGGCATCGTTTTCCCGACTTCCAACATCGACACTATGGTTTCTTCGAGTGGGATTACGGGATCGAAACCTCCCAGGATCATATTGGCCGAGGTGAGGGCATTCCCTGCAGCGGCAGCATTTCGGCCCAGACAGGGAATCTCAACCCTGTTTGCGACCGGGTCACAGACCAGCCCAATGATGTTTTGCAGAGCCAGTGAGGCTGCATCGAGGGCTTCCTGTGCGGTTCCACCCGCCATTTCAACGAGGCCGGCCGCAGCCATAGAAGCCCCTGCACCGGTCTCAGCCTGGCAGCCGGCAACTTCAGCAGCAAAGGTTGCCCCCCTGGCGATAAAAATTCCGACCAGACCGGCTGCCCAAAACCCTCTGGATAAAATATCATCATCCAGCTGGTTTTCATCGGAAAGGCCGATCAGGCAGCCAGGCAGACCGCCACAGGCTCCGGCTGTGGGCGCTGCAACTATAATCCCCATGCTGCTTTTCATTTCCATCAGCGCGCAGGAATAGGCAATCATCCGGTTCAGGGGCCCGGCTGGCAGAAGTCTGCCTTCCTTCATCCTCGACAAGAATTCCGGAACCTGGGATCCCATCAGGCGATCCTGGTATTCAGTTCCGGTTAGTCCCTGCTGAATGGATTTCTTCCAGACTGCAATCAGTTTTTTCATCATCCCGTCAGTCTTATCGCGGGAAAATCCCGATCGGGCGGTTTCATAGATCAGGCCGAGTTCTCCCAAAGACTTTACTAACAATTCAGGGTTATTCATCAGTGCCGGTAATCCATCAAAGGGAAGTGATGCACCTGAATTTGAGGCAATCGGCATAACGGGTCTGATCAATCGGGTGAAACCTTTCCGGGCGTTGCAAGCCTGAAAGGCTGATTCAGCGCCGGATTCATCAGAAAAACTGAAAATGAGAGCTGTTTCCTGATTTTTTTCAGACCTTGAAGACCGTATAAAACCAGGCATTGATTGAGTTACATTAACAAGCTGAGCGATATCGGATTCAAAATGACCACTTTCGGGTAACATGAAAACTACGAATTCATCTCCTTCCAGGAAGAGGGGAAAACCTTCGATTTCCGTAAACCTGAACATCCCTCCACCGGTAGATTCAGCCCGGGCTGTGAGCCGGGTACCGTCCTCCAGGGTCAATGTGCATTTGTATGTATTCGGATGTGAGGCCGTGTAATCTGCGACTAAAAAGGACAACTCCAAACCAGCCTGCTTTGCTTTTTCCAGCGAAGATGGCATATGCTCATTAAGGATATCCATTCCGATCAGGCCTGCTGCAAGACCCATATCAGAACCCTGGGTTCTGTGGGTAGATGCCAGGGATCCTTCGTTGTGAAACTCAAACAGGACATGCTTCAACCCGGGTCCGGCCAGATCCCTTAACATGAGGCCAATACGATGGGAAGCCGCGGTATGGGAACTCGATGGTCCCCGCATCACCGGCCCCAGTACATCGTTGAAAATACTTGGTGCACTTGTTTTTACATTCGACTCGGTCATCAAAACATTTGTTTGGGTTGGTATCAGCTATTAAATGAATGCCTAACTTAAACCTAATATTTATAAATACAATAGCCATGAAAAATTTTACTCTCGTTGTTAGTATGCTCTGCTTTTGGCTGGCTGCACCTGCCCAGACCACCAAACCAGGGCAGCAGCCCCCCCCAAATACCGGCCGGTGGACGGCTGATGGTGCAATCAGGCAGGAGACCCCCAAACTTAAAGGAGGGGGTGAAGCCTTCTGGACCGAGGAATTCAACTGGGCAAGCTCAACCGGGGAGCTTGGCTGGCTGCTGCCGGCCGGATGGGTGATTGAGGATCCTACTGATCTGGGGTATAACTGGCATTGGGCAAACGACACCCTGAAAGGTGTTTATACCAATGAACCCCCAATAAATTCAACATCAAAGGCAAATGGATTCCTGGCACTGAATGCGGATGGTTACAATCAGGATCTTGGACATTACGATAATTACCTGGCGGTTAACAGTTCACTGGTCAGTCCTCCGATCAATTGCTCCGGCCATCCTTCAGTGCTTGTAAGAATCGAGCAAAACTTCAGGTACTGGTCAAATTCGGTCATGCTGTTTGAAGTTACCAACGACAATGGCGTGCACTGGGCTTCATTTGACATGAAAATGGGCACCAAGGTAAGTGAGCGTGTCGGAGGTATAAAAGCTGGCGAAAAAGTAGACCTCTATCTCAATTTATCAGATGTTGCCGCAAATATGCCGAACGTACAGTTTAAAATAACATGGCGTGATGCCAAGCTCTACTACTGGATGATTGATGACATCACCTTTCTCGAAGGGTTTGATGATGATCTCCAGCTGGTCTACAGCGAGGCTGATTATGATAACGGGACCGAGGATGCAGAAGGATTCTTTTATGGGCTTCCGAAGACTCAGCTATCAGGATTTGACTTTACCGGAATCATCAAGAATTTCGGAAACATTGAGCAGTGGGGCACTCAGTTTAATGTTCAGGTAACCAAGAACAACCAGGTAATCTACAACGAGTCCACCACTTCCTATACCCTGTATCCGGGAATTACTGACACACTTAGAATACCCACGCAATTTATACCGGCAGATTTTGGACATTACAAGGTTGATTTTGAGGCAAAAGCCGAATTGCCCGACATGGTGCCAGGGGATAACAAGGCATCGGTTCCGTTCATGGTAACGGACAGTATGTACTCCCGATGCGATAATGTGCCTGAGGTGACATTTTCTACCTGGGATTGGTATACTGTCCCTCATGAAGGTGACCTGATGGGAACCTGGTATCGGATCAAGAATCCGATCGAGGTAAGCAGCATATCGGTTTATATTAACAGCGCTGATATACTGAGCAGTTTCCGCCTGGTTCTTCTCGGATACAATGAAGAAACACAAAGCCCTGTTGAATTGCTCGGTAGTGAGCTGATCTCAATGGATTCAACCATCTTGAAAAATCATTGGGTAACCTTGCCGCTCCAGAAAGATGGCGAGGGGGAATTCCTGGAAGCGGGTAAAAGCTATATGGCGGCGATTGAATTCTGGAACAACATGGATTACGAAGCTGCCTACGAGTCAGGCAGATACTCTCTGGGATCCGACAGAAGTAATTACTTCCCGGCCAACACCTGCTGGTACTTTTTTACCAATGATGATGCCTGGTATTCAACAGGAGACGATTTGTTCATGATCCGCCTGAACCTCAATGACCATTCAAACCTGATTGACGGAATTTCAGATCCACAGAACAGTGGAGTTCAATTGAACCAGAATTTCCCGAATCCTTTCACGGAAGAAACCACGATCGGATTTACTATGGCAAATCCATCAGAAGTTAACCTGATTATCAAGGACATATCGGGCAGAACGGTGAGTATCCGGAATTTTGGATATAAACCCGCAGGGGAAAATAGCGTCGTAATCAAGGGCAATGAGCTTGAGCCCGGCAATTACTTCTATACGTTACAAACCCGCGATTTTAATAAAACACTAAAGATGACGGTGATCCGTTAAAAAAGAAGCCGGTCCTCAGGGGCCGGCTTTTTTTATTTCATCAGTTCCGCAATTTTCTTTTTAAGGCCTTCAAACTCGGCCTCATCGTAAAGGCGCGTCAGGTATACCATTTTACCGTCCCGGTCAACCAGGATATTCCGTGTAACCCCGGCCGCCTTATCAGCAAAAAGGGTGAATATTCCGGAATCTTCATCCAACACCAGCGGATAGGTGATCTTCATCTGGCTGGTAAACTCCTTCACCTTTTCCAGCGGCTCACCACGGTCAATGCCGAACAGCTTCAACCCCCTGTCCTTGTATACATTCCAGATATCACTCTCGATAAAGGGCATCTCTTTGCGGCACACGCCGCACCAGCTGGCCGTGAACTGAAGCATGACAACCTTGCCTCTTAAATCCTTAATATCCATCACCTTACCATCCTGAAATTTAATCTTGAAATCAGGTACAGTCTGACCGACTTTTACAATGTAGCCTCTTTCATCAACGGTCTGATTAAAAGCCGGCAATGTTAGAAACAGGCAGGCGAGGGGAATCAGCAGAAATCTTTTCATGGCTATGGATTTAAGGGCTTAAAGGTAAAATAATCGGGCAATGAAAAAGTGGTTTAAAAGCAGGGTAGGGAAGTAGCTTTTGTAACAATTGTTACAATCCAAGTAGTTCTAGGCGGATATCTTTATGCCATGAAAAGTTCAGTCACTTTGCCGGTTTTTCCTGTATCTGCTGCATTAATTGTGACAGGATTATTCTCTGTGGTTCAGATTGTTCCTGACAAACCCATGCTGGCTGCTGAGCGGTTCATCCACGGCGGCGGCTGGATTCAGATTGCGGTACTGTCGGTTTACACATTTATAATTGCCAGGGCCATGATGGATCCGGCAAAATCGGCAACCTGGCGGAAACGGATCTGGCTGATATTCTGTGTAGTTTTCTTTGCACAGTTTCTGCTGGGTATCCTGGCCGACGAGCGATTCCTGATGACCGGAAAACTTCATCTCCCGATACCTTTCATGATTGTTGGGGGTCCGGTTTACCGCGGTGAGATTGGATTTATGACCATTTTGTTCCTCAGCACAATTGTGTTGAGCGGTCCGGCCTGGTGTTCTCATTTTTGCTATTTCGGTGCGCTTGACAGTCTGGCATCGAAAGGACGAACTAATCGCAAGCCGCTGAAAAACAAATGGATATGGAAAGGATCCTTACTGGTTCTGGTGATCTTCTTCGCTCTTTTATTCCGATTGCTGGGCTTTTCCGGCCTCCAGACCCTGATTCCGGCGATTGTACTCGGGATTATCGGGATCCTAGTTATGGTATTGATTTCCCGAAAGAAAGGCAAGATGGTTCATTGCGTGGCGTTTTGTCCGATCGGAACAGTGGTAAACTTCCTGAAATATGTTTCGCCTTTCAGAATGAAAATCGAATCCTCCTGTACCAACTGCATGCGCTGTCTGCCGTCCTGCAAATACGACGCCCTGAACCGTGTCGATATTATGAACCGCAAACCCGGACAAACCTGCACGCTTTGCGGCGACTGTGTTACCGAATGCGAAGTCTCAGCTATCCGATACAATTTCTTCGGATTCTCAGCGAAAAACAGCAGGCTGATCTTTTTGTTCATTACCATTTGCCTGCACGTGCTTTGTTTGGGCATGGGAAGGCTGTAGACCTTGGGAAAATAAAACTCATTGAGCATCGTTTTTTTCTTAAACCTTGGTCATTTGAGTTTTAACCAAATTCTACACTGCTATGAAATCCCCCTGTACAGGTTTTCTCTTAGCTATTTCCTTTTTTTTACTGCATAGCTGTACCAACCCTAAAATCAAGCTACAAAACGAATCTCAGGTTCCCGAATTGAATATCAATCTCGCTAAGGATCCACCATTTGATTTTGAGATTGTCAAGTTTATTCCCGTCAGTAATAAACGTCCTGTTTCGGATCTGTCATTTAAAAAACCTGACACTGTATTTTTCCTATCCAGGATCGTCTATGCCCAGATTTTTGTAGACCGTATTTATCTGAAAGACGATAAAGACGGGTCTTTAGGAATTGCCTATCTATTTGATCTCAAGGGTGGCCTTATCTGGAAATCCAGAAAAGGTAAAGGGCCGGGTGAAATTGTTGCCGCTAACAATTTATACGCAGATCCCTTTTCAGGTGACTTAGTGATTAACGATGGCGGAGTAAGAATACATCGGTTCAGTAAAGATGGCAGGTTTATTAATAAAAAAGAGAGCCCCTTTGGAATCAACTTCATGAATAGCCTTTCGCCTGATATAGAGGTTTTTGTCTCATCGGCTTATACTGGTAAACCCTATAAGGTTTTCCAGATCAATGGAGGTGAAATCATACCCTATCCAATTCAGCATTTAATCACAAAAGGAACTCCTGAGTTCGGGGAAACCAATAATTTCCAGTACTTCAATGAGCATCTGTTATTTACCTATTATCTAACTGACACTGTTTACTCTTTAACGGCAACAGAATTAAGGCCATTTTTAAGGCTGAATTTCATTCCTTCGGGTATCGGAAGTCTGTCGAGAAAGCAAATTGCTGGTACTACTCGGGTATCAGAATTGTTCAGAGAGCAAAAAATATCGCATAAAAGTGACTGGTTTTGTTTCCATGAGGACTTTTTTTATTGCCATGCCTCAAACAATCAATACAGATATATATGTAAAGTAAATTATAAAACCAACCAATCATGGGTTCAAAGGCTCGATAAGGTAAATGTGTTTGGAATTTCATACCCACAACTTCATTTTGTCGGCTATGCTCCTGATGGGCTGATATTTTCCCTTGATGCTGACAGGTTGGGAACAGCAGCCCGCGAAGGTCTGTTGGATTTAGCATCTTTAGAGTCAGGGATTCTTTCCAGGTTGAAGAAACTCTCAAATTTAGACAATCCGGTACTGGTGATTGTCAAATAAATCGTCAACGTTCGATTATCTTGTACCGGAATACCGTACATTTGAAAAAAAATGGATCGCCATGAATGAACTGACTGTAAATAAATTCAGGGCAAACCTCAAGGATTTCGTTGACAAAGCCATCAGCGAGCATGGGGCTATCAGGGTTACACGCAGAGCTGGCAAGGATTTCATCGTGGTTAGCGCCGAGGATTGGGATCGCGACCAGGAAACCCTATACGTCCTTCGGAATAAGCCGTTGATGAGGCAGGTTGCCGAGTCTCTTGAAACCTATATTCAGGGTAGCGGCTATAAACCAACCAAAGAAGAGCTCGATGCGATCAATCGTCTTTGAAGGAAACACCTGGAGCGTGTATGAGGATCTCCGGAAAAAAGACAAAGTTTTACATCGGAACCTATGCCAGATCCTTCAGGAAATGCAGCGCGGCAATCCGGCTGAGGGTCTGGGAAAACCCGAACAACTGAAATATGAGCTGAGCGGTTTCTGGTCCAGGCGACTATCTCAATATGACCGGGTAATTTATCGGTTCGATGAGGAATCCATTCACATTTTCGCGATTGGCTTATTTGTCCTATAATTAATATTATGTTAAATTGTATGTTTAATGTATAAGGGACCTTTATCCAGTCCCTTACCCATTGTGCTATTTCAGTGAATCTATCTGTTTCTGGATCTCCTGAACCTTTTCGTTGTTCTTAAACCTGTAATACAGGGATTTTAAACCGGTAAGCAGATCACTGTCGTCTTTCTTTATCTCATAAGCTTTCTCGAAAAATGGCAGAGCCTGGCCAAAGTAATCATCTGCAACCTTCACGGCAGCCTTATAACCGGCTTCATCGCTCAGAGGAATCGCATTGGCTACATCGTTAGCACCAACGCCCTGGTTAAAATACACCGACCCCACCTGGTAATATCCGAGGAAATTATTGGGTTCCAGCTCAATCATCTTTTTATATGCATCGATAGCCTCATTGTCCCTGTCCCTGTCCTGCAAGGCACTGCCATACACCTGCCAAAGGCTCACATTAGTAGGATCTTTCTCAATGGCTTTCTCAACATAAGTAAACGCACTATTCAGGTCCTTCTTACCCAGAAATACGTTAATAACAGCAATATACAGCTGTGCTGAAGTGTTAGGATATTTCTTAATCCCCTCTTCATAGGATGCCATTCCGGCGGCAGTGTCGCCTTTAGCCATTTGAATGATGGCAATATAATGATAGACTTCCGGGCCACCGTAATTGTATTCTGCGGATTTCTTGTAATAATCAAGGGCTTTATCTTTCATCCCTGCCTCATCGGCTGCCAAGGCTGCGTTATATACAGCGCCGGTATCCAGCAGATTAATAAAAGGAAGTTTTCCAATTGTAATAACATTCTCAAAGGATTCAACTGACTGGGCAAATTTCTTTTGTTCGAATTCGATACCGCCGCGATTGAAATAATCCGATGCAACCCGGGTCAGATTAAAGAGAAGATCATCTTTCCAACGGTTGGTAACATCAAATTCCTTGGCTTTTGCAAAAGATAGATATGCCTGTTTCAAAGGATCTGGATCAAGGTTCTTAAACCGCTCATCTTTTGACTGATACAGCTTATAGTAAACCAAACCCCGGTAATACCAGGTTTTCGGGTCCATCGAGGTTTTTGGGTGAACTGAGGCCTCATCGATTGCAACTTTTGCCTTATCCAGTTCGTTGTATTCCGTCTTCATCAAGTTCCAGGCTGTAACGACCTTGTTGCTCTGTGCGAAAGCAGAACCAACGCCCAGGATTAAAGCAAGTGAGAAAATAAGCTTTTTCATGTCAGGAGTAATTAATCAGTTTTTTTCAAAATTATTATTATTCAGGTGCTCACGAAAACAGTTTATCAATTTTAATACCACGGTTGCAAATTATCCAAGCCTATTCTGTGTCAATTTGTCCATTTTGTTCATTATCATCGCCTTCCATATCTAAAAAATCCGGCCCGGCCTCCCCAGCCCCCTCGTTATCCACTTTTGCAACCGAAGCAATGCTGTCATTTTCCCGCAGGTTAATCAGACGTACTCCCTGAGTTGCCCGACCCTGAATTCTTAACTGACTGACAACCATTCGAATAGTGATACCTGAACGGTTAATGATCATGAGATCATCATCATCCGTTACACTCATTATTCCGATCAGGTTACCGGTTTTATCCGTAACGTTAATGGTCTTCACCCCTTTGCCACCGCGGTTGGTAATCCGGTAATCCTGAATGCTTGACCGTTTTCCGTAACCATTTTCAGAAACCACAAGAATGTCTTCGTTTTGTTGTTCTATGCAAATCATGCCAACCACCTCGTCGTTTTTTCCTGACAAGCTGATACCTCTGACGCCCGAGGCGGTTCTGCCCACTGCACGAACGGTGCTTTCATGGAAGCGGATTGCTTTACCGGATCGGACTGCCATAAGAATTTCATGGCCTCCACTTGTCATTCTGGCCTCAAGCAGCTGATCGCCTTCCTTGACCGTGATGGCGTTGACACCATTCTGACGAGGCCTCGAATAAGCTTCAAGCAGGGTTTTTTTGATGACACCCTTTTTGGTGCAAAGAATGATGTAGTTATTGTTTATGAATTCTTCATCATTCAGGTCCTTAACCCGCAGGTAGGCTTTCACTTTATCTTCCTGCTCGATATTCAGGAGGTTCTGGATTGCCCTTCCTTTGGAAATCCTCGTTCCTTCCGGAATTTCATAAACCTTCAGCCAGAAGCAACGTCCGGATTCGGTAAAGAGGATAATTGTATTGTGCATGGATGCAACATACAGATGTTCAATAAAATCCTCATCACGGGTAGTGCTTCCCTTTGAGCCTACCCCACCCCGGGTTTGTGTCCTGAACTCGGTAAGCGGCGTGCGCTTGATGTAACCCATATGACTGATGGTAATCACCATGTCATCATCGGCATAAAAATCTTCAGGGTTGAAATCTTCCGAGGCATAGACGATCTCCGTGCGGCGCTCATCGCCAAACTTTTCACGGACCTCAATCAGTTCATCCTTGATAACATTCATTCTTAATCCCTGATCTTCAAGCAATTGCTTTAACCAGGTGATTAATGCCATGAGCTCATCATATTCCTGGCGGATCTTATCCCGTTCGAGGCCGGTAAGCCGCTGCAGGCGCAGTTCAAGAATTGCCTTAGATTGGATCTCACTTAGGCCGAAGTTCTCCATCAAACCCGATTTAGCCTCATCCGGTGTTTTGGAATTACGGATCAGTGTAATAACCGCATCAAGATGGTCAAGGGCGATAAGAAGTCCTTCAAGGACATGCGCTTTCTTTTCAGCCTGTTCCAGATCATAGCGGGTACGCCGTGTAACCACATCGAGGCGGTGAGCGATAAAGTTATCGATCATGTCGCGAAGGTTAAGCATCCGGGGCCGTCCGTGAACCAAAGCAATATTGTTGACGGAGAAAGCTGTTTGTAACGGGGTATATTTATAAAGGTTGTTGAGAACCACGTTGGCAATGGCATCCTTTTTAAGGTCATAGACGATTCGCATACCCGTGCGGTCTGATTCGTCGTTGACGTTGGAAATTCCCTCAATCTTCTTGTCGTTGATCAGGTCGGCTGTCTTGATAATCATTTCAGCCTTGTTGACCATATAAGGAATCTCAGTAATAATGATCCTTTCCCGGCCATTTGGCAGGGTTTCAATGGTGGCTTTCCCCCTTACTACAATTCGTCCGCGGCCTGTTTCAAAGGCTTCTTTAACACCCTGGTAACCGTAGATAATCCCGCCTGTCGGAAAGTCGGGAGCCTTTATATATTTCAGCAATCCTTCGATGGTAATCTCCGGATTCTCAATAACAGCGATGATGGCATTTACAGATTCCGTCAGGTTGTGCGGTGGCATATTGGTAGCCATACCGACTGCAATGCCTGAAGAGCCGTTAACAAGAAGGTTGGGTATGCGGGTTGGAAGAACGGTAGGTTCCTCGAGTGAATCGTCAAAGTTTAATTGGAAATCAACGGTACCCTTGTCGATATCCGACATTGTTTCTTCTGCAAGCTTTTGGAGGCGGGCTTCTGTGTACCTCATGGCAGCCGGGCTGTCGCCGTCTATCGAGCCAAAGTTACCCTGCCCTTCAATCAGCGGATAGCGCATGGACCAGTTCTGTGCCATCCGGACCATGGCCATGTATACACTGCTGTCGCCATGCGGATGGTACTTACCAAGAACTTCCCCGACGATTCGTGCAGATTTCTTATACGGGCGGTTTGCACCTACCCCGAGTTCATTCATTCCAAAAAGCACCCTGCGATGGACAGGTTTCAGGCCGTCCCTTACATCCGGCAACGCCCTTGCTACAATAACCGACATCGAATAATCGATATAGGATGATTTCATCTCTTCATCGATATTGATGCGGACAATCCTTTCGCCTTCTAACATAAAATATTATAAATAAGAAAGATAGATGATAAAAACCTAATTCATAAAGATCGACAAAAATACCACTTTTTTCCACACCGGGTTATGATGTAAACCATATATTTCAAACAGTGTTATTGTTAATAATTGGCTCGCTATTTGTATTCTCAGAGGGTGGGAAAAATTATAACTTTAATGAAGCTGGGAAAACCCTGATAACGAACGCAGAAGGAAGATAAGCAGATGACTTGATAGATCTGTTTTGTCAGAATGTCAGGCAAAGATTGTCAGGAAAAACCCAAAATAAATGTAAGAAACATGGAATCAAATTTTCCAAAACAGATACAGGACGTTTTGTTGTTCAGTCAGGAAGAGGCGATAAGGCTGGGTAACGATTATATTGGACCCGAGCATTTCTTTCTCGGAATCCTCCGTGAAGGTGAAAGTGAGGCCATTGATGCCCTGGTAAATCTTGGCGTTGACCTGCCCGAGGTTAAACGGCAGATTGAAAGCAGAATACGTGTAAAAAATCCTGACCGTTTATCCACCCTCAAGGATATCCCATTATTGAAGCCTGCAGAGCGGATCCTCAAGCTTGCCTACTTCGAGGCCCGTGAAAGTCAGCCTCTTAAAGTCAGTACCCTTCACCTGCTGCTCGCTATTCTCAAGGATGAAACCTGCATGGTTACTCAGATCCTGGAAGACATGAATGTTAATTACAGCCTGGTCAAGCAGCCCATCAAGAATGATCCGCCGATATCGAAAGCAGATTATCATGATGAAGACGAAGAAACGGACTCTCCGTCTGACCCGGCAAAGAGTTCAGGGCGAGCTGCCAAACCCACATCGGACACTCCTGTTCTTGACAATTTTGGCATCGATATTACCCGGGCCGCTGAAGAAGGGCGTCTCGATCCGATCATCGGACGTGAGATCGAAATACAGAGGATCGCTCAGATACTCAGCCGGAGAAAGAAAAACAATCCGGTTTTGATCGGCGAACCAGGGGTTGGTAAATCGGCTATTGCTGAGGGACTTGCACTCAGGATCATTGAACGGAAGGTTTCGCGGGTCCTGTTTGGCAAGCGGGTTGTCGCCCTTGACATGGCGTCCATTGTAGCCGGAACCAAATATCGGGGTCAATTTGAGGAAAGGATGAAAGCTATCCTGAATGAGCTGGCCAAAACGAGCAACGTCATTCTCTTCATCGATGAAATTCACACCATTGTCGGAGCCGGCGGTGCTACGGGATCACTGGATGCTGCCAACATGCTGAAACCGGCACTGGCTCGCGGCGAGATACAGTGTATCGGGGCCACCACCCTTGATGAATACAGACAGCATATCGAAAAAGACGGTGCACTGGAACGCCGGTTCCAAAAAGTTTTGGTAGAGGCGACCTCCCCTGAGGAGACTCTGCAGATTCTGCACAATATCAAAGAAAGATATGAAGAGCATCATCATGTATTATATACAGATACAGCGCTGAAAGCATGTGTTTATCTGACACAGCGGTACATAAGCGACCGGCATCTGCCCGACAAGGCGATCGATGCCCTGGATGAATCCGGATCCCGGGTCCATATTTCGAACATATCGGTACCTGACCGGATTTTGCGGCTGGAGACCGAAATTGAGGAAACCCGCAAAACCAAGATAGAGGCCGTCAAGAGTCAGGACTTCGAAAAAGCCGCACGGCACCGTGACCGCGAAAAGCAACTGCTGGTTGATCTTGAGAAAGAAAAAGACTTATGGGAAAAGCAGCTCATGGAAAATCGCCAGACCGTTGACGAACCCAATGTTGAGGAAGTGGTAGCCATGATGACAGGAGTCCCTGTGCAGCGGATCGCACAGGCCGAAGGCGCCCGGCTGATGAACATGGAGCATGAACTCAGGCAGAAAGTAATTGGTCAGGATGATGCCATTCACAAGATTGTGAAGGCGATCCAGCGTAACCGTGCAGGGCTTAAAGATCCTAACAAACCGATCGGAAGCTTTATTTTTCTTGGCCCGACAGGTGTAGGTAAAACTCAGCTGGCCAAGGTTTTGGCCAACACTTTGTTTGACTCCAATGATGCCCTGATTCGCGTTGATATGAGCGAATACATGGAAAAATTCTCGGTTTCCAGGCTGGTTGGAGCCCCTCCCGGATATGTGGGCTATGAAGAGGGCGGCCAGCTAACCGAAAAGATCCGCAGAAGACCGTATTCCGTTGTGCTGCTGGATGAAATTGAAAAGGCTCATCCCGATATTTTCAACATCCTGCTGCAGGTGCTGGATGACGGACAGTTAACCGACAGCCTGGGCAGGCGGGTCGATTTCAAGAATTCCATTGTTATCATGACCTCCAACATCGGAACCCGCCAATTGAAGGATTTCGGTCAGAGCATGGGATTTAACATCAGGACTCCGGAAGAAAACAGCGGGGATTACCAGAAAGAAGTGATCCAGAAAGCCCTGAACAAGGCCTTTGCACCTGAGTTTCTGAACCGGATCGATGATGTGGTGATATTCAACAACCTGACTAAGGAAGACCTCAACAAGATCATCGACATTGAACTGCAGGGATTGTTTGACCGGATGAAGCGTTTGGGCTTCCTGGTTAAAATGGTTCAGCCGGCAAAAGACTATTTGGCAGAGAAGGGATATGATCTTAAGTTCGGTGCCCGGCCGTTAAAAAGATCGATCCAAAAGTATCTTGAGGATCCTCTTGCAGAGCAGATAATTGAGTCAAAAGCCGGTGAGGGCGACACTCTTGTGATTGGCTTCGATAAGAAGAAAGAAGAAATCACCATCAAGGTCAGCCATGCCAAAACAGAATAATTGTTAATTTACTGTTAATGGGTGCTTTTTAATTATATCGATAAACAATATGGTATACAGTTTGTTTGTTTAATATAAGTAATAAACCTTGGGGGACAAGGTTTTTACCGGGCAGCCCAACTGCCTGAGGTACTTTTTCATAGGTTTAGTTTTAGGTTTAGGTTTCTGAAAGGCCCTCTCCCAACGAGGGCCTTTCTATTTTATGCCAGAATTCTTAAAAATTTATTTGGTGGTTTTGGATTGAAATTCTATCTTTGCCGCACGTTTTTTGAACGGTCGATTCAGTAGCTCAGTTGGTAGAGCACATCCCTTTTA
>Ga0154558_1141_pt1 | contig 35900 bp, 30 predicted proteins | sample RifGroF2_FD_105701 | JGI IMG/M metagenome (GOLD analysis project Ga0154558, IMG submission 105701) | Bacteroidetes bacterium GWF2_49_14 | reverse complement strand
TGGTATTATTATTGCTGCCGCCGCCCCAGTAATAGTCGTTCCAGTACCAATGCGACATTCCGCCATAGTAACCACCATAGTAGCCGCCATACCCTCCGTAATAGGAGCTGTACCAGGGCGAATACCAGGGATTGTAATATCCGAATCCAAAGGAATACGGACTGTAATAGTCGGAGTACCAGGGATCGTACCATGAATTATACATTCCCCAGCCTCCGAAGGACATAAAGGGATCGTAATAACCATAGCCCATGTTAGGCCTGTAAAATCTGTTTATTCTCCGGGAGTAGTAATAGTCATCTCCGGAATCATAGTAGTAGTTGTCACCTTCGTCGGCATACACCTGATCATCAACATATTCTTCATAGGTTGAATCCACCAGGGCATAATCCTGCTCTTTCACCTGCACGGTATCCTGAATCTCGATATTCTGTTCCTGGAAACGCGCCGGCTGCTGCGGTTGCGGGGTCCCTACCCTCTTTTCTACCATAACCGGCCTTTCGGACGGGGTATAATAGACATCGTCGGTATAGCCGGATGACAGGTAAAACCCAGTGCCACACGAGCTAACTAAAAACATCAGGGGAACCAATTTAACGATTGCTGCTTTCATGATTTCAACCTCCTCTCAGGTTTTAAATATAGGATATATTTTCCTTATTTTGTATCTACTTTTCAGGAAGCAAAAGCAAATACTGTACCAAAGACAATAAAATGGCAAAAGTTTTAACATCACGGAGTGAGAATTATGCGCAATGGTATAATGACCTGGTAATTAAGGCTGATCTTGCTGAGAATTCAGCGGTTAGAGGATGTATGGTGATTAAGCCCTATGGATATGCAATTTGGGAACGAATGCAGGCTGAACTCGACCGGATGTTCAAGGAAACCGGGCACGTCAATGCGTATTTCCCTCTGTTTATCCCGAAATCCTTTTTTAGCAGGGAAGCTGCCCATGTAAAAGGTTTTGCCAAGGAGTGTGCGGTTGTTACGCACTATCGTCTTACTGCTGATGAGGAGAACGGCGGCCTGAAAGTTGATCCATCGGCCAAGCTTGAAGAAGAACTTGTGATCCGCCCAACTTCCGAAACAATTATCTGGAATACATACAGGAATTGGATTCAGAGTTACCGGGACCTTCCGATTCTGATTAACCAATGGGCAAATGTTGTTCGCTGGGAAATGCGCACCCGGCTTTTTCTGCGTACAGCCGAGTTCCTGTGGCAGGAAGGTCACACCGCTCATGAAACACGCGCTGAGGCAGTTGAGGAAACTCTCAAGATTCTGGGTGTCTACGCGACCTTTGCTGAGCAATTCCTTGCTCTGCCGGTTATTAAAGGGATTAAATCAGAAACGGAAAAATTTGCAGGGGCAGAGGACACTTATTGCATTGAAGCCCTGATGCAGGATGGAAAGGCGCTGCAGGCGGGCACCTCGCATTTTCTCGGGCAAAATTTTGCCAAGGCTTTTGATGTTATGTTCGCTTCTAAGGAAGGGAAGCAGGAATACGTCTGGGCAACCTCCTGGGGTGTGTCTACCCGCCTGATGGGAGCGCTCGTAATGGCCCACTCCGATGACAACGGCCTGGTACTTCCTCCCAAACTGGCTCCACAACAGGTGGTTATCGTTCCCATTTATAAAACTCCCGAAGAGTATGCTGCTACCGTGGAAAGAGCCCACCTGATCAAGTCGCAGCTGGTGAAACATGGCATAACCGTTAAGGTCGATGACCGGGATACCCACAAACCGGGATGGAAATTTGCCGAATATGAACTGAAGGGAGTTCCTGTAAGGCTCGCAATCGGACCCCGTGACCTTGAAAATGGCACCGTTGAGGTTGCACGCCGTGATACACTCACAAAAGAGACTGTCCCAATGGAAAGCCTTGAAGTATATATTCCGGCTTTAATGGACCAGATCCAGGCAGAGATTTACAATAAGGCACTTCGGTTCAGGACTGAGAACACCCATAAAGCAGAAACCTGGGAAGAGTTCCTTGACCTTGTAGAGAAGGGCGGATTTATTTCTGCTCACTGGGATGGAACCCCGGAAACCGAAAAAGCGATCCAGGAAGAGACCAAGGCAACCATTCGTTGCATACCTTTAGATTCAATTGATGAGCCCGGAATTTGCATCAAAACAGGCAGACCATCAAACCGGAGAGCAATCTTTGCCAGAGCCTATTAAAACCATTCCCATGAAAGCAACCGCCAAGCAGTTAAAGATAATCGAAACCCTAAAAAGTAAATCAAGTCTGAAACAGCAGATCTACGACAATACCTGCGAGGCATTCCGATTAATCAAAGAAGAGCTGCAGCACATCTCTGAGACCCTTAACAGTGCGCTTATTGAGGATGATCCGCGGGTCCACCTCTGGTATCAGGACCATGGCAGTTTTTCTGCGGAACTTAAGGTTGCCGGCGATCTGCTGGTATTCAATATGCACTCCAATGTTTTTCAATTTGACCGGGAGCATGAAATCTGGAAAACGGATTACATCCAGAATGATGTTTCGGCCGGTTACTCAGGCATCATTAATATTTACAATTTCCTTGCCGACTCCTTTAAATATAACCGGCAGGAGGATCTGGGCTACCTGATCGCCAGGATTTACATCAATAAAAACAATCATTTTTTCGTTCAGGGGAAACGTCAGTCGGGCTTCAGTTTTACCACACTGGGTTCGAATGTGATTGATAAGAAAAGCGTTACCCAGATTGTCCAGGCAGCGGTTCAGTACTGTCTTGATTTCGATCTTCTGGTTCCCCCGTATGATGCTGTCAAATTGGTGACCGTTGGCCAGATACACCAGCACATTAATGATGCGAGGATTTCTACGGGAAAACGACTGGGATTCCAATTCCGGTCAGATGATATCGATAAATAATACCGGCAGCGGCCGGAGCATTGCGTTTCTGTCACTAAAAAAATTGTCCGAAGTCATGAAAAAGCATTTTTTGTTCATCCTAACAGCCATCCTGATAATTATGGGCACATCTTCCTGTAAAACAACCACGAACCAACCCGAGAGCGATCCGGCCATCGTACAGAAAGTAAGCGAATATGCAACCTTTCGCTTGTCAGCCGATCTCTCCGGACTCAGTGTAAAAGAACGCGAAATCATACCGATTCTCATCAGAGTGGCAGAAATCATGGACGACATTTTCTGGATGGAAACTTATGGTGCCAAGAATGAATTTTTGGCCGGTATCAAAGATTCAGCCATCCGCCAGTTTGCCCGGATCAATTATGGTCCCTGGGAAATCCTGAATGAAAACAAACCTTTTATCACCGGAGCCGAACCAAAGCCGCTGGGCGCCCAGTTTTATCCCCAGGATATGACCAGGGAAGAGTTTGAGAAGATGGAGGACTCCACAAAAAGCAGCCTCTATACGGTTATCAGGAGGAATAAGGAAGGCCAGCTGAGTTCAATTCCCTATCACGTTTTCTTTTCCACTCAGATTATGGAGGCGGCAGATCTTATCAATCAGGCAGCTGCGATTGCCGAGAACGAAGGATTAAAGAAATATCTGGAATTGAGGGCCCAGGCGCTGTTAACCGACGACTATTTTGCAAGTGATATGGCATGGATGGACATGAAATCAAGCAATATAGACTTCGTGGTCGGGCCTATCGAAAATTATGAGGATGCCCTGTTCGGCTATAAGGCTGCACATGAATCCTTTGTTCTTATCAAGGATGCTGCCTGGAGCCAGAAACTGGCGCGTTTTGCCGTCCTTCTTCCGGCTCTTCAGAAATCCCTGCCGGTTGAGGATAAATACAAGCAGGAGGTGCCTGGCATGGATTCCGACCTGGGTGTTTATGATGCGGTTTATTACGCCGGGGACTGCAATTCAGGGAGCAAGACCATAGCCATCAATCTTCCTAATGATGAAAGAGTTCAGATTGAGAAAGGCAGCAGAAAGCTGCAGCTTAAAAACTCCATTCAGGCAAAATTTGAAAAGATATTAATTCCGATATCTCAAGAAGTGATTGATCCCACACAGCAAAAGCATGTTTTGTTTGATGCTTTTTTCGAAAACATCATGTTTCATGAAGTGGCTCACGGACTTGGAATTAAAAACACGCTCACCGGAGCTGGCCCGGTTCGCAAGGTCCTGAGCGATCAGTACAGCGCACTTGAGGAAGCAAAGGCTGATATTATCGGCCTCTATCTTGTTTCTCAGCTTGCTGCCATGGGTGAATTCGGGGAAAAGAATCTGATGGACAACTATGTAACTTTCCTTGCCGGTATATTCCGATCGGTCCGTTTTGGAGCCACCAGCTCTCATGGGAAAGGCAATATGCTTCAATTCAACTTCTTCAATGAAAAAGGGGCATTTTCAAAAGATCCGGCTACCGGATTGTACCGCGTCGAATTTGAGAAGATGAAAGCAGCCGTTAGTGAATTGGGCGCGCTGATCATCGGTTTGCAGGGTGACGGTAACTATGCTGGGGTTAAAAAGCTGATGAGTGAGAAAGGGATGGTTCCTGCAATGCTGCAGGACGACCTGGGCCGGATTAACAGCAAGGGAATTCCCAAGGATATCGTTTTTGAGCAGGGCGCTGCTGTTCTGGGACTCTGATTGAATGGGCACCGACCTGATCCAGGGTTTTCTGGAGTTCTCCCGGCTACAGGAGCTTTTCGATCCTTCTGATCTTATTCTTGTGGCCGTAAGTGGTGGAAAGGATTCCATGGCATTAGCGGATTGCCTGATCAGGATCGGCCAGCCGATGGTTGTTGCGCACTGCAATTTTGGTTTACGTGCAGGAGAATCGGATGAAGAGGAAAGATTTGTGAATGATTATTTTGCAAATCGTTCCATACCCGTCAGAACCCGAACTTTTCCAACCCGCGAATACGCAGAATCTCAAGGCATATCGATCGAAATGGCTGCCCGTGACCTTCGGTATGAATGGTTTGAGGAAGTCAGAAGGGATTTGAGTTGCTCAGTGATTGCCGTAGGACACCATGCAGATGATTCAATTGAAACCAGTCTGATCAACCTGATCCGTGGAACCGGTCTTCGGGGATTATCCGGAATCCGGCCACGGGCCGGATATGTTGTTCGCCCCTTGCTTTTTGCAAGCCGGGAACAGATTCGCACCTATATTAATTCCAGAAATATTCCTTTCCGCGAGGACTCATCCAACCGTGATGTCTCGATCATCAGAAACCGCATTCGACATGTAGTGATACCGATTCTTGAAAGCATGAATCCGGGAATCCGGTCGGTAATCACCGAGGAGCAAGCCTGTTTCGCCAAAGCCCAACATCTGATTGATAACTATGTAAAGGTTTATGACCAAAAGGTTATCAGGGCAGATGACGGAACCATAAACATACCTTTTACCGGCATTCTCAACTCGGAATTCCCTGAGATTATCCTTTTTGAAATGCTTCGGCCATATGGTTTTCATGGCAAGATCATTCCTGTGATCCTTCGATCCCTTCAGGGCAGTTCCGGAAAGACATTCCTGAGCCGGACGCACCAGTTACTGATTGACCGGGACTCCATTTTGGTTTATTTCCCGGGGGCAAAATCGGACTACCGGTATTACCTTGATCCGGCGGATCCCGGTTCGATGGAGGAGGCCGGATTTGAGGCTGAATTGCATACGGCGGGTCCTTTTGTTCCTTCTGCAGATCCATGGTGCGCCTGGCTGGATTTTGATGCCCTTGAATTTCCGCTGGTGGTAAGACCGTGGCAAGCCGGGGATTACTTTGTACCGCTGGGCATGAACCATAAGAAAAAGGTGAGCGATTTCTTCATTGACAGCAAGATTTCCAGATTAACGAAATCACAAACACCCGTGGTCCTGAGTGGAGGACAGATTGCCTGGATTCCCGGACATCGGATTGATCATCGGTCCCGGATTACCGATGCAACTACTAACGTATTAATACTGAGAAAGTTATAATGACTTTTCAAAACCCTTGGTTGTGCAGTGTTAATTTTCCTTAAGTAGGTTTAATTTACATTAACTGCTGTTTCAATTAAGGGGTTGATTTGCTTTTTTTGTACCTCGATCTAAAACACTTAACTAAAAATTGTAACCATGGACATTATAGTTGAAAACCTAACGAAGATTTACGGCACCCAAAAGGCTGTGGATAATATCTCGTTCAAGGTTCATACCGGGGAAGTACTGGGATTCCTGGGACCCAACGGGGCCGGCAAGACCACTACTATGAAGGCAATCACATCCTATCTGTTACCCAACAAGGGATCGATTCGCCTGGGGGAATTCAGCGTGACCGATCAGCCGGAAGAAGTACGTAAGCTGATAGGCTATTTGCCCGAAAACAACCCTTTGTACAATGACATGCCGGTCATTGATTACCTGCGGTTTGTTGCCAAAATCCAGGGGATCGATAAATCCCGCATCAGTGAGAGGATCCGGGAGATGGTTAGGGTATGCGGCCTGGAGGGAGAGAAGCACAAAAAAATCGGTGAACTTTCCAAAGGTTACCGGCAGCGCGTGGGACTTGCACAAGCGCTGATTCATGATCCCGAGGTATTAATCCTGGACGAGCCGACCGCTGGTTTGGATCCCAACCAGATCGTTGAGATCCGGGAGCTGATCAGGACCATTGGACGGGAGAAAACAGTTATTCTCAGCTCGCATATTCTTGCCGAGGTTGAGGCTACCTGCGACAGGATCCTGATCATCAACAAAGGAAAGATCGTGGCCGACGGTACCCCGGCGAACCTCAGGAAAAAGGCGCAAGGCCAGGAGATGATCCGGGTTACTATTGAGGAAGGACAGAAGAATGAAGTGGTGGCTGCACTTCAGAAGCTTCATTCGGTCGACTGGGTCAATCCCATTGCCGGTTCAGACAATCGCTTTGAGATTCAGAGCAAAGCGCATCAGAGTTCCAGACGGGATGTTTTTGACCTTTGTGTCAGGAGCAAGTGGGTTCTCACCGAACTATCGGTAGTAGAGACCAAACTGGAAGACATCTTCCATGAACTAACCATGAATTAATTAACTATTTAATATCCTGGAAATATGAAAGAAGTATGGATAATAGCCCGTCGCGAATTGAATACATTCTTCAGTTCACTGATGGCCTATATAATGCTCATTGCTTTCCTCGGGTTCAGTGGGTTCTTCACCTGGATATCGGGAGCGGATGTGTTTATGGTTGGGCAGGCCAGCATGCAGTCCTTTTTCGGCATTGCTTACTGGACCCTGTTCTTTTTCATTCCCGGCCTGACCATGGGACTGGTTGCTGAAGAGACAAGATCGGGCACCATTGAATTACTGCTGACCAAGCCCATTAAGGACTGGCAGGTAGTCGGAGGCAAGTTTTTATCGACTATGGCTTTAATCGGGATCGCACTTGCCTGCACCCTACCCTATTACATAACGATCGCAACACTCGGGCCGCTGGATCACGGAACGGTTTGGACCGGCTATCTCGGACTGATACTGATGTCAGGAGCTTATGTATCGATAGGGATATTTGCCAGCAGCATTTCGAGAAACCAGATTGTGGCTTTTCTTATTGCGCTGCTGATCGGCATCTTTTTCCATATCATCTTCGGCGTTCTGGCAGGTAATGCAACAGGCTGGCTGGGAGGAATCCTCAATTATCTCAACCTCAGCACCCATTTTGAGTCCATCAGCCGCGGTGTGATTGATACCAAGGACCTGATCTACTTTATCAGCCTTATTGCTATTCCACTGATTCTGGCTGAATCAAGGCTGGCAAGCCGGAAGTTTTAACGCTTAAAGCTTATAACTATGAAACGAACAACCATATTCATTCTCACCGCTTTGGGCATCATAGTCCTGGTCAATCTATTGTCAGATAATTTTTTCCTGCGCCTTGACCTGACCAAGGACAGCCGGTATACTCTGAGCAAGGCAACGAAAAACATTATCCGCAACCTGAAAGAACCGGTTACGGTAACGGCCTACTTCAGCAATGATATCCCCACTGAACTGGCCCGGACCAAACGGGATTTTAAAGATCTGCTGATTGAATACAACAACATTTCAAAAGGCCAGATCGTATATGAATTCATTGCTCCGGTTGCCGGAGAAGAAACCGAACAGAAGGCGGTTGCAGCCGGCATCCAGCCGGTTATTGCAACGGTCAGGGAAAAAGATCAGGCCAAACAGCAGAAAGTGTACCTCGGCGCCGTGATCTCCATGGGTGAGGAGTCGGAAGTAATTCCTTTCATGCAACCGGGAGCGGCAATGGAGTATGCCCTATCCTCTGCGATTAAAAAGATATCGGTTAAGGATAAGCCTACGATTGGTCTGGTACAAGGTCATGGGGAACCCGGAGTTGCCGCAATTCCACAGGCTGCCAATGCCCTTAACATCCTGTACGACATCGAGCCTGTTTTTCAAAACGATACCGTTAACACTTTGTTGAAGTTTAACACGGTTGTACTGGTAGCACCCACAGACACCATCCCACCGTCTCATCTGAGCCAGCTCGACCAGTTTCTTGCGCAGGGCGGAAACCTCTTTATTGCCTTAAACCGTGTAGAAGGAAAGCTCGAAGTAAACCGGGGCCTCTCCATTCACACCGGGCTTGAGGATTGGTTACTTTCCAAAGGGCTTGTTGTGGATGATAATTTTGTGGTTGACAGCCGTTGCGCGAATATTCAGGTAAGGCAACAGCAAGGAACCTTCACCTTTTCTACCCAGGTGCCGTTCCCTTATCTGCCTATCATTTCGAAATTTGCCGACCATCCGGCAACCAAGGGTTTGGAATCAATGCTGCTTCCCTTTGCCAGTACCGTTTCCTATGCCGGAGATACCACCAAATCCTTCGTTCCCCTGGCGCAAACTTCCGAACTGTCAGGAACACTGCCTTCGCCGGTTTATTTTGATGTAAGCAAACAGTGGAGCCAGGCGGATTTTCCGATGAAAGGCCTGACCGTTGCAGGTGTTCTTACCGGAAAAATTTCCGGGCAGGCCACTTCAAGGATCATTCTGGTAGGTGACGGCGATTTTGCCGTCAATGGTGAAGGAGAACAGGCCCGTCAGCAGAGTCCGGATAATATCAGTTTTATGGTCAACTCGATCGACTTCCTCTCCGATGACACGGGGTTGGTAGAATTGAGAACCAAGGGTGTTACCGCCCGGCCACTCGACCAGATAGAGGATGGAAAGAAAGCTTTTCTGAAGTATCTGAACTTCCTGCTCCCCCTCTTACTCATCATTATTTTCGGAGTATTCAAATCACAGTATAACCGCAATCTTCGCAACAAAAGAATGGAGGAAGGGTATGTCTCGTAAAAAATCAAACCGGACACTGATCATCATTTTTGTTCTTCTGCTGGCCGTATTCGCTGTTAACCAGCTGGTTAAAATGTCACGCGGTGAAAGAAGCTTTCGTGATGACATCATTGAGTATCAGGCCAGTGACATTAGCAGGATTACTTTTTATCCCAAAGGCGCCCCTGCTCAGGAGGTTGAACTGTACAAAGAAGATTCTTTGTGGAAGCTGAAGGCCGGCGGAAAGGAGTACTCTGCCGATCAGGAAATGGCAAACGGGATTGTAGAGGAACTTGCTTTCATTACCCCGGATCGGCTGGTAGCCAATAAAAAGGATCTTTGGAAAGACTATGACGTAACGGATTCAGCTGGCACAAGGGTTGTTGTTTTCGGTCCGAAAAAATCGAAAACCGAACTGGTTTTGGGCCGTTTCTCTTACAATCAGGCTACCCGCAAGCCCAGCACGTATCTCAGGGTGGATAAGGAGAATGATGTTTTTGCAGTGGAGGGATACCTTGCCATGACTTTCAGCAGGGATATTAATGGTCTGCGAAACAAGACCATCTTCAAGGGCAATCCCAATGATATCACGAAGATAACCTTTACCTATCCTGCCGACAGTTCTTTTACTCTGGTCAAGGAAAACAACCAGTGGCTATGCAACGGTCAGCCTGTGGATTCTGCCCGGACCTCCAATTACCTGACTAACCTGACTTACCTGACCGGCAATGGTTTCCGCGATGATTTTAATACTGCAAATGCCACCAACCCGGTATACGGAATCCAAATCGAAGGCATCAATTTGTTGCCTGTCGGGATAAAAGCTTATTCTGATATTTCAGGTCTCGTGATTAACTCTACTGAGAACAAATCCACCTATTTTGATGGTATGGCCGGGGATCTTTCAAAAAGGGTTTTCCTTCCGCGTAGTTCCTTCCTGCCCAAACAGTAAATGAATATAAAAGCAAGGTATACCGCCATTATCAATTGGTTCCAGGAAAATATGCCTGTAGCTGAAACTGAGCTCAGGTATCAGGATCCTTACCAATTAATGGTGGCGGTAATGCTTTCTGCCCAATGCACCGACAAGCGGGTTAACCTGCTGACCCCGGTCTTCTTCGAACATTACCCAACCCTGGCATCGCTTTCGGTTGCCAGCCAGGACGAGGTATTTGAGATTATCAGGAGTTGCTCCTATCCGAACAGCAAGGCAACCCATCTGATTGCAGCGGCAAAAAAGGTAGTTCAGGATTTCGGGGGCCAGCTTCCGGAAGATATTGATGCGCTTATGACCTTGCCCGGGATTGGCCGAAAAACGGCAAATGTAATCGGATCTGTGGCTTTCAACAAGCAGGCATTGGCTGTGGACACACACGTTCATCGGGTATCAGCAAGGCTTGGATTAACAACAGGGGCGAAAACTCCCCTTGAAACGGAAAAGCAACTTACGTCTCATATCAAGCCCGAATTATACTCAATAGCTCATCATTGGCTTATCCTTCACGGGAGGTATGTATGCGTGGCCCGCAAGCCAAAGTGCGAGGCTTGCGGACTAAGCAGTCACTGCAGTTTTTTTCTCAAAAACGAACAAAAGAAGGGCTGACAGATCAGTCCGTCGGTTTCTCCGGTTTGTAGAGTTCGGCAATTTTGCGGTAGGCATCGCGGAAAGGCATCCCTGACTTTACCAGGTCCATTACTTTTTTCACTGATAAAAGCTCATCGGTCATCGAACCTGCCAGTTGTTCGGTGTTAACCTGCAGTCCATCGAGTACCACGGAGGTAACCCCAATGGCATCCCGGGAAATTTTCAGTCCACGGATGATGGGTTCCTTGGTCACCTGGAGATCCCGATGGTAACCGGAAATCAGGTTAAGTGGAATGTTTTTTAGCTGATATTCATAACCTGCCACCTGATGTATTGACGCCCTTAAAAGCTCGAGGACATCGGGATTTTGCTTGTGCGGCATAATGGAGGAGCCCGTTACAAGTGAACTGTCGAGTGTAAAATACCCCAGATCGGGAAGGGAGAAAAAGATCACATCGGAAGCAAACTTATTCAGGTCATAGAGCACCATCAGGCAATCGTTGAGGATGCGGGCTTCAAACTTACCCCTGCTGTTCTGGGCATACATCGGATTTGACATAACTTTTGAGAAACCCAGCAAGCCAGTAGTCAGCTCACGATCAACAGGCAACGGTACTCCATATCCGGCGCCGGTTCCCAATGGATTCTGATCGACCACACTAAGTGTAGCCTTCAATAAAATCAGATTATCGTTCATGGAATCCTGAAATGCCCCTGCCCACTGGCCTACAGTAAAGGGCATGGCTTTTCTGGTGTGGGTATATCCTGGTATCGGAAGATCAACATATTTTGATGCAAACTGACCGAATTTTCCAGCGAGGGTTTCAACCTGACTGATGATCCTGTGCATCGCTTCAATCTCATACAGTCGGACCGCAGTCAGCACCTGATCATTCCGTGATCTTCCGGTATGAACTTTCTTTCCGGTATCTCCCAGTTTTTCAACAAGATAGATTTCGATGGCAGTATGTCCGTCTTCCTGATCATAAGCCACATGGAACTGGTCTTTCTCATGCAGTTCCACAATCTCAACCAGTGCATCCTTGATGGATTTTGCTTCATCCATGGTTAAAACCCCAATGGACGCCAGCATGGACGCGTGCGCAATGCTGGCAGCACAATCATAAGGGATAATCTCATGGTCCAATTCGGGATCGAGTCCGGTTGTAAAGGATTCAACCCGCGAATCGAGGGAATCAGTTGTTTGCCAAAGCTTCATACCTTTCTATTTGAGGAATGCCGGACGCCATTTGTAGGGTTGCTTCTTCCGGAGCACCAAATAATGTGCTTTCAGACGGATAGCGTTAATGTTTATGAAACCACGGCTGTCAGTTGCATCAAAGCCACCTTCGATATCCATGGAGGAAAGATCCTGATCATACAGGCTGACCGGAGAGCTGCGGTAGACAGGCATTGCATTACCCTTGTACAGTGAAACCACTACCGTGCCGTTGATCTGCTCCTGGCTTTTGTTGAAGGCGGCCAGCAGGAAGTCCATTTCCGGAGAGAACCATAAGCCGTTATAAATCAGCTCAGCATACTTGGGAATCAACATATCCCGAAGGTGCATAACTTCCTTGTCCATGGCGATCCCTTCCAGGTCGCGATGCGCCGCCCACAGCAGATAGCCGCCGGGTGTTTCATAGATTCCGCGGGACTTAATTCCGATAAACCGGTTTTCGACAAGATCGATCCTGCCTACCCCATTAATTCCTGCTATATGATTTGCATATTCAAAAAGTTCCAGCGGATCTGTCTTTTCAACTTCGTCTTCCAGGTTCTTAATCCGGACCGGTGTACCGTTTTCAAATTCAATCTCGATAAGGGTCTCCTTGTCCGGAGCCATCATTGGCGAGAGTGATTTCGAGTAAACATGCTCCGGGCATCTTTCGGATGGGTTCTCCAGGATACCGGCCTCGTGGCTGATGTGCATGAGGTTTTCATCCTCACTATAACTCTTATCAACTGTTACTTTAACCGGAATATTATTTTCCTTGGCATAACGAATCATGTCGGTTCTTCCTTTAAACTCCCGGAGGAATTCCGGATCCTTCCATGGGGATATGATTTTAGCTTCCGGATACAGGGCATAATAGGCAAATTCAAACCTGACCTGGTCATTTCCCTTCCCGGTTGAGCCATGCGACAGAAACAGGCAATTTTCCTTCTTTGCAATCTCCACCTGCCGCTTGGCAATTAAAGGTCGGGCAATAGCCGTACCAAGAAGGTACCGGCCTTCATACATTGCGTTTCCCCTCAATGCCGGAAAAATATAATCCGTGACCAGTTCATGCCTAAGATCTTCAACAAAGACTTTAGAAGCGCCTAATGCAAGGGCTTTGGCTTCAACCTCCTTATAATTATCTCCCTGCCCGACATCGCCTACATAGCAGATAACCTGATATCCCTTGTTTATTAGCCATTTAAGGATTACCGAAGTATCCAGACCCCCGCTGTAAGCCAAAACCACTTTGTTTTTCATCGTATTCGGAATGTATTATTATTCAAATTATCCAATCAATTTATAAGATATTCCCGGGAATCTGCTGCTCAGAATTCCGGCAATAAGGTTTTTGGAGACTCCCTCCTTAAGTATAATGAGAATGGTATCGTCTCCTGCTATGGTTCCCATTATTTCAGGTATCTGCTGATAATCAATGGTAAATGCAATTCCATTTGCAAATCCCGGCAGTGTCCGGATCACGCCGAACTGCCCTGAAAATTCAATTGACAATACGCCGTCCATATGATCGGGCAAGCGATTCATTGCTTCCCTCATATCCTTATCCTCAGGAAGGATGTAGCGCGAGCCGCGCACCGGGTCCATGATCTTCATTACGTGCAGCTGTCTGAGATCTCTTGACAGCGTTGCCTGTGTGGCTTCAAATCCTTTGTTTTCCAGGGCTTTTTGAAGCTCTTCCTGATTTCTTATCCACTGGTCCCGAAGAATCAGCATGATAACTTCCTGTCTTGATAACCTATCCATTGTATAATTTTACATTTTCGATGCATAATTATTACTTATTTAGGACTTCACCAAATTTTTTAAAAAAAAAAAGCCGTCGGATGAGGACGGCTTTCAAACAAACTAAGATGCCAAGCTATTTTTTTTCCACCACTGTCTCCGTTTTAAAGCCTAATTTCTGAATGGCTTTTTCCAGTTTTTCAGGTGAGGTTTTGTCGGTGCGGTAAGTAATCGTTACAATTTTGGATGGGAGATCAACTACCAGATCCTTAACCCCTTTTTCATACGCAATGTTTTTCTCGATTTTTGCCTGACAGTTTGCACAAGTCATGGAAGCCCAGCATTTCATCGTTTTAACTTTTTCTGCTTTACCGGCTTTGTCCTGCGCAATCAGGCTGATAGTTCCGGCAAAGGCAACCTGAATAAGGATCAGGGCGGCAAAGGTTTTAAACATTTTTTTCATAACTGTTTACGGATTTAATTGTAAATATCTTATCTATTCCTCTTCTTCTCTTTCAATCCGATATCTGAAACCGACATAGATTTTCCGTCCATGCAGCGGCCCCCATATCAGGGATGAATCGAAGTGATCGCCAAATGGCTGATCACCTGCTATAACCCCATGCATCTGACGGAAATCAGTCAGGTTTTCGACCCCAAGATAAAGATCCCAGGTTCTGAAGTATTTTGTGATCTGAGAATTTATAATGGTATAGGCATCAAACGAGTCTGGCATGCTGTGCATTTCTCCGTTAGCTGCTGTGGACGGTATTCGGCCGGGGCCATTAAACTGGCAGGTGAGGTCAAACTGCCACTTCTTGAGCGGAGTTTGATAGGACGCCACGAATAATCCTTTATACCTGCTGATCAGGGGTTTCTCAATCAGATCGCCCTGAAAAGTATAGCGTACATCGGTATATCTGAAAGCAACCTTTGTTTCAAGTCCCCTGATGAATTGCCCGGTCAGTTCAACCTGGTAATTATTTGAGAATGATTTACCGTCAAGGTTTGAGAACCTCACTTCGTCAACGCTTGAATCCAGGTCAACAATAACCTGTTCAAGGAAACTGGTCCGGTACACTTCCCCTGAAATGGCCAGGGGTTGTATTCCGATCGGTACATAATGTGTTATGTTCAACCCGAAATTCCAGGCCTCTTCCTGCCTGAGGCTTGGTTCCAGAATAATTCTACGGGAGTTTGCCAGAAAATGGTTGTTCTCTGCAATCACCATCGGCGAACGGTATCCTTTACCGGCTGACAGCCTGAAATGAGTGTGTCCCTCGATGTCGAACCGGGCGTGTATGCGCGGAGTAAACATCAGGCCATAGAGATTGTGGTAATCGAGCCGCATACCAGCCAGAACATTAAAATGCTCCGAAGGCTTGAATGAATATTCGGAATAGACACCCGGCACTCTCTCATCCCGGCCAGAAACCAGGCTGTCAAGGGATTCATCGTAATTATCAAGGTTAAAACTGAATCCCGAAACCAGGGTATGCTTGCTGTTGACAATATCTGTCTGGTACATGAGATTCAGGTAGTAATTGAATTGCTTGCCTGAATAGTTCCGGATCCCATAGAAGGATTGCTGGTCATGATAGGAAAGTGAGTTTATGCTTCCGAAACTTGAATTTAGCTCATTATTAAAAACATAACCAAGCTTAAGAAATCCTTCCACCCGTTTGGTATTGATTCCGATCCCGTACGGATGCTCAACATCACGGGGCTGGGTCTGATCAAAATCCATTTGTCCCGAATAGCGGTCCTCCTTCAAAAGACGCACTCCTGCGTGCATTCTGATGTTTTCATTTGAAAAGTACCACCGGTTCAGCACATTGTATTGCCGGTAGAGTGGTTCATCCAGAAAGCTGTCGCCATTGTGGTCTTCCTTCTGCTGGTCATCGCTGAAATGGGCCAGAACGGCGGTGCTCAGATGATCGTTGAATTTTACGCTTGTAGCCAGATTGCCCTCTTTTCTGCCCGCGTTACTCAGGAACAAATTCAGAAGAAGCTTGTCAGCTGTATTGGGTTTCAGATATTCTACATTGATCTGACCGGCAATGGATTCATACCCGTTCTTGACTGAAGCGGTGCCTTTGGAGATCATGATTCCTTCCATCCATGGTCCCGGGAAGAAGGAGAGGCCGTATGAACTTGCAACACCCCTCATCGTCGGAATATTTTCGGTCAGGAGCTGAACATAGATTCCGTCTAGTCCAAGCAGCCTGATCTGCCGGGCTCCGGTAACGGCATTTGAATAGTAAGCATCGACCGAAGCATTTGTAGTAAAGCTTTCTGCAAGGTTGCAGCAAGCCGCTTTACAGAGTTCCGCATAAGTGATTTTTTCAGTCTGGATAGGTGCAAGACGATCGATATGTGCACCCGGATTACGCTGAACGATTCTTACCTCAGCCAGTTCCTGTCCGGGTATCAGCATGATCTCCAGCCCTGCTGCAGCACCGGGAATGCTTACTGTATCGGATTTATATCCCACAAAACTGAAAACAAGCTGAGAATAGGTATCGGGTTTAAACAGCTGAAATTTTCCCTGCGCATCCGTTGTGGTTCCAATCTGAGAGCCCGACCAGTGTACATTCACTCCGGGAACCGGACTCTTCTTTGATTCGATAGTTTCAAAAACAGTGCCTGAAACCAATTGAGCCATGCTGGCTATTGGGATAAGAATTAAAAGACTTAAAAGATATATTTTGTGCTTCATTTTGTAACTGATTAAAGATTAATAGATTGCTCAAAGTGATGGCAACTACTAATCTTCTCAGCACCTGTACGGAAAGTAGCCGGCTGAGTGCCGGCTATGGATTAATCCGGGTAACCCGATACTTCCGGATCTGATCGTATTTTCCAAGGGAACCAGTCCGGCAAAGACTTCCAGAACCGCTGGTGCAAAAGAGATGCCCTTTACCGTGGCTTTGATCAGGCTGATGCCCTCATCATCCGTCAGGCCCTGATGAAGGGTCAGCAATGACGGAAAGCAGCAATTGTCATCCTCACAATGATGCGATTCGCTGCAAGAATTTGTTGATTCCTCCCCGCAGCAACTATCAGCATGACTCTCAGGCAATCCGACCGAAACGATTTCCAACCGGTCACCACCGCACCCAATGCAATGGTGCTCGATAACATGAATGCCTATAGAACCCAGTAAAACAGAAAAGGATACCAGTATGCTGATGAATCTCTTTGCCATATCACCACAAAATAAGTCAGATCTGTTTGATATCCGACTTAATTATTTGTTAATAATCAATATGCGGGCCATTTTTTTTATAAATCTGCGTTCAAATAATTGTCTATCTTTTCACAATGAAAGTTGAAATATCCAACGGAGAGCTGCTTGATAAGCTATCGATACTTGAGATCAAGTTGTCAAAAATTGAGAATCCGGACAAAAGGGGTAACATTCTGGCAGAATACGACCTGATCTCAACCCTGTCCAGTGAGATCGCAGCTTTAGTACCCGGCTTACTAAGCGAACTCAGGGGAGTTAACCTCAGGCTGTGGGAAACTGAGGATGTGATAAGAAATTACGAGGCTTGTCAAGACTTTGGAGAGGGCTTCATTGAGGCAGCGAGGTCTGTTTATTTATTGAATGATCAGCGCGCAGCCATTAAGAAACAAATAAACCTCCAGACTGGTTCGGCCTTGCATGAAGAAAAATCCTATTCCGGATACTAAATGAGTACGATCCTGATTTTACGCCTGTCATCGATGGGAGATGTTCTGCTGACCCTCCCTGTTTTGCAGGGAATTAGCAGGGAAAATCAGGACCTGGCTATGGTTTTGGTTACACAGGGCCGATTCGCAGCCTACTTTAAGGAGATCAGGAACCTGCATATCATTGAATTCGACCCTCAAAACAGGCACAAAGGCTTTCTTGGGCTACTCCGGTTATATAAAGAGCTCAGGCGTTACCCAATCGAAAAAGTAATTGATTTGCATGGGGTTTGGAGAACATATTTTCTGGACTTACTTTATTCTATCGGGTTTCACCGGGTATACCGGATCAGGAAATACCGTGGCTTGAGGCGTCAGATACTGAAAGGGAGGAAAGGGGTGAAGATTCCGCATACCACCAAACGGTATCTTGAGGTTTTTAACCGCGCCGGTTATTATGGCACCATTCAGCACCAGCCATTGGAAAAAAGGGGTCATGTCAAGAATAGTCATGATCTTTTTCAGATCGGGATTGCCCCGCTTGCCAGGCACAGCACGAAGAACTGGAGCCAGGAACATGTCATTGCACTGATTGACAAATTATTAACTAATTACAAGTCCACAATTTACCTATTTGGCGGACTAGAAGATCAGGCTAACCTGGAGGCCATAAAAAAACCTTCTGTTATCAACATTGCCGGGACCCTTAATCCTGATAAGGAGGTTGAATTGATACGTTCGCTGGATCTGTTTATTTCCATGGATTCTGCGAACATGCATCTCGCCGCACTGGCAGGAGTCCCCACCCTTTCAGTTTGGGGTGCCACCGATCCGGCCTTTGGTTTTTCAGCACTGGGTCAGCCGGATACCTATTCATTGTATACTTCCTCTCCTGAAGCTTTTTGCAGGCCTTGTTCGGTATATGGTGCTAAACCTTGCCACCGGACTGATCACCCCATGATTTGCATGGATTTAGTGACACCCGGCCAGGTTTATCGGTTAGCCGAAGAAATCCTGGGTCAGAGAAATAAAATATAGCAACGGCTTTGTATCTTTACACATTAAGCAAAACAAAATGAAAAAATCCGCTGCATTATTGATTACCGGGTTTTTATCCCTTTCCCTGTTATCACCATCAGGATTTGGTCAGAAATTGGCAATCTTCAGTTTTCCGGTTGAAATTGAACTTACCAATGACCAGGGTGACATGCTTACAAAGGATTACCTTAAGAATTACGGAACAAAAGGTAAGAAAAGAGGTATTGAGTACATCTACAATACGTGTATTCCATTTATTACCATTCAGTTTCAAAAACACGGCAAGGAGCTGCTGGCCGTGGATACGTTGAGTTCAGTCAAGGCCAATGAATATGGCCACCCAATAGCCACAATCAATAAAGTAGTACCCACGGGAATTGCCGAACAATACATCAGGCTTCATATTAAAGACATAGGAATGGTTGCACTTAACGGGGAGAATCAATCCGATCCGTATAACAGGCAAAAGATGCTGGTTAAAATCAGATGCCGGATACAGATTTATGACAAGGATAAAAATCTGGTCAAAGAAACTGTAGGCGAGTTTCAAACCGGCGATAAAATTGAAAATGCCGCTGAGCTCGGTGTCGATTTAAGACGCAATACGGGAACCGAATATGAGCAGGAGTTGAAAGTGTTCGAGACCTGCACCAAGATGGCCATCCTCAAAGCCATCAGGCAGCTGTAAAAAACGAAAGGACCACAAAATTGTGATCCTTCCGAAGACAAGGGTATAGATACTTAGAACAAAAAGTCAAGTCCGATATATAATCCAGATTTGCCGTCATTCTTATTGGCTGCCAGACCATAATCAACTGCTACGATGAAGTTTTGGTTAAGTGCGATGTGAATTCCCGCCCCATAGCCAATGTGAAGTCCGTCTTTCTGGCCGAAGAACTGCGCCGGTATTTCGAAATCATTATTGGGTTTATAGGGTTTTGTGATCATGGCTGCGTCGACAAAAGGCGACAGGGCAAGGTAGATGTTTTGTTTTGCAACAGTGAATTTGGCGAACTTCCACCGTAACTCAAAATTACCAAGCGCGTATCCTTCGCCAACGACCCTGTTCCTCATGATTCCTCTTAAAGTTTTGGAGCCGCCAAGGCCTTCCCGGTTATCATAAGTACTATAGGTGAAATTTAGCATATACCACGGTATCTGCCCTCCGATGGTTGATTGATAATTGAGCCGGTAGGCAAATGTCAGGCGGTCTGGAAACAGCGTAAAATATTGACGATGAGTTAGAACCAGGGTAGTAAATGGATTATTGTTCCAAAGAAAACCAGGAGCCGTAAGCACCATGGCTTCAGTCCAGATACCCCTATTTGGATTGGGCTCATTATCGCGGGTGTCTGCGACGATTCCCGCCGAAAGAAATGTTACTCCCCCGCCGTGTGCCTGGTCGGCCTCGATTACACCTAATTTGACAAACTGATCATAAATACCGTCTACATTAGGAAGCACTTTATCACCTTCTTTGCCCTGGTTTAATCGATCGATGTTAACCGAATCCAGTTTCAGATTGTAATGGGCGGCTCCGGCGAACCAGCGCAGTTTCCTGCCAACAATCTTACCCTGGAAATTCGCTCTGAGCCTCAGGTTGCGTCTGTCCATCCGGTAAAACATCCTGGAAACATAATTGGGATCCCCAACGGTAACCAAGGCCGGATTAAACATCGTATTAAAGCCGTTAAATCCGTAAAAATCCATAGCCTGCTCGGTCTCAAGCCTGGCATCAGCGGTGAGCCGGATTCCGGGAATGAGGTATTCGGAATCATACTTGATCTGCTTCATATCACTACCCTTTGTGGTATGGGACCACTCAACGTAAAGGGAGTGCTTGTAAAAAGGATAAATAGTCCCGTCCCCGTAGTCGTAGAAGTTGGCAAGGGCTCCATAACGAAAACCCAGGTCGGAGTCGTAGGCAATGGCAGGGACCGCTCCAAAGCTGAATCCCTTTTTGGTTTTCTCGGCGGTTTGAGACTGAGCCGCAGAAAAACTCAAAATTGACATCAAGGCAATCAGGAAAGTGAATTTTGTTTTCATAGGGTTAGCTAATTTGATGTAAAGAAATAATAATTTTTTAAGTATTTCATTCTGTCTGGCATCTCCTCGTTTTTTGAAATAAGTCGGATTTAATCGATAATAGCTACATTTGGTCAATCAAATTCTGAGTTAAATGGAGCCGAAAAATGGTATTGTCTGGGACGTGGATCCCGTGATGTTTCACATCGGAGAATGGTCCGTGCGGTGGTATGGGTTACTCTTTGCCCTTGGGTTCGTTGCCGGCATTTATATTGTCACCCGAATTTTCAAGCGGGATGGGGTACCCAGGGACTGGATCGACAGTTTATTCCTGTACGTAGTGATCGGGACCGTCGTCGGCGCACGCCTGGGGCATGTATTCTTTTATGACTGGGCCTATTACAGCGAACATCCTGCTGAAATCATCAAGATCTGGCACGGTGGACTGGCCAGTCATGGCGCTATAGTGATCATCCTGATGCTATGGATCTGGTCAAAAAGGGTGAGCAAAAAGTCCATGTTGTGGGCCATGGACCGCGTTGCGATTCCGGTAGCACTGGCCGGTGTCTTTATCCGGACAGGAAACCTTATTAACAGTGAAATATATGGGAATGCCACCAGTGTTCCATGGGCTTTCATTTTTGTAAGAGAAGACAATATACCCCGACACCCTACGCAGATTTACGAAGCACTTGCCTATCTGACCATATTTGCCTTTCTGATGTATCTCTACTGGAAAACGGATACGCGATTCCGGGAAGGGAGGATTTTCGGATGGTTCATGCTTCTGGTTTTCGGGTTCCGGTTTTTCATTGAATTCCTGAAGGCCGACCAGGTTGCCTTTGAGTCTGGAATGGCCTTGAATATGGGACAGTGGCTAAGCATTCCTTTAGCTCTGACAGGACTGTTCTTTATACTATGGAAACCCAGGGGAAAAACCATCAGTAATGAAACCAGCGGAAAGTAGCAAGGGTCAACACGATTAATGACAGATCTATTAAAAAGAGCCTATGATCCGGAGCATTTCCGGGAGCAGGCCCATAAGCTTGCCGATCTTCTGGCTGACCATCTTGCTGCCTGCGCGGATCAAACTGAAACCACTGTTCTGCCATGGATGGAACCTGATGAAAGGTTGGCAAAATGGCAATCGGAACTGGACAGTGAATTTGATTTCACCTGTTTTTGGCAGCAGGCCATCGATGACACCATTCATTTGCACCACCCGAAATATATGGGTCACCAGGTCAGTGCCACCATCCCGTTATCGGGACTGGGAGACATGATCAACGGAGCCCTGAACAATGGTTCGGCTATTTATGAGATGGGACCGGTGAGCACGGCCATGGAGAGAATTGTGACTGATTGGCTTGCAAGGGCTATTGGTTATGGGCCGGAATCCTCAGGGGTACTGACTTCAGGCGGCTCGCTGGGTAATCTTACAGCCATTCTGGCTGCCCGGCAGCACAAATCAGGATTTAATTACTGGAACGAGGGCAACAAGCCCGGCTTCCATCCTGCAGTCATGGTTTCAGAAGAGTCTCACTACAGCATCGCACGGGCTATTCAGATCATGGGTTGGGGCGATCGCGGCATCGTGAGGGTTCCTTCCACTCCGGATCATAAAATGGACGTTTCCATGCTTGAAGGATTATTCCGGAAAGCGGGGCAAAAAGGGTTGACCATTTTGGCGCTGGTGGGAAATGCTTGCAGCACCTCTACCGGTATTTATGATAACCTTGAATCCCAGGCAGATTTCTGTGAGGAGCACAACATCTGGTTTCATATAGACGGTGCACATGGCGGAGCAGCAGCCATAACCCCTGACTACCGGCATCTGACAAAAGGCATTGAGCGGGCAGACTCAGTGGTTATCGATTTTCACAAAATGCTTGGAGTCAGTGCACTCACCACGGCCGTTCTGTTCCGGGAGAGTGCGCGCTCCTATGATACGTTCAATCAGAAGGCTGCCTATATTCTTCATGATGTTGAAAGGGAGCTCTGGTACAATTCCGCCGTCAGGACACTGGAATGTACCAAGAATATGATGGGTATCAAGGTTTACGCCATTCTGAAGACATACGGACCCCAGATATTTGTGGATTATTTATCATCCTGTTATGCACTGGGCAAAAGTTTTGCCGGGTTAATCAAATCGGATCCCGACTTTGACCTGCCCTACGAACCGGAGAGCAATATTGTATGTTTCAGGTTAATACGAAAGGGATTGGATACCCATGAAAACAATACCCTCATTGCCAGAGTCAGGCAGCGTATTATTGAGGATGGACGGTTTTATATCGTACAGACTGCTTTTGATGGGGTTACTTATCTGAGAACCAGCCTGATGAATCCGTTCACCACTATTGATGATATGCGAGAATTACTCCATGAGGTAAAAAGGGTTGCAGCTAAAATATAGGTGATTACCTGCAATGCTTTGCAAGAAGGTCAGCCGCATGTCCGTTTCCCATTTCAAATGCTTTCCTCCAGTCATAGCAGGCTCCTTCCTGATCCCCGGCTTCAAGTCGGAATCCACCACGCACCAGGTATAATTCCGGCTGGTTCGGATTGATATCCAGGCTCATGGCCAGATCATCCAAACCTTCGCCAACCTTATTATTTCTACATCTCAGGGCGCCTCTCTCAAAATAGTAGCGTGCATCCAGCGTTCCGGCATCAATGGCACGGGTCAGAAAATCGGCTGCCCGCTCAGGATCTGATTTTCTGTACCTCAGACCTGCCTGAAATAAAAGGTCATTGGAACTTATCCCGGCATCTGACAGCCAGCCTATTTCGTTACGAGCCACACTCTCCGAACTTGCTTCAATACGTTGTATAGCCCTGTAAATCAGGTAATTGGGATTGGTTGGATCAATCAGCAAAAGCTGATTGACCACCTGTACTGCCAGGTCAGGCATCGAAACAGAATCGAAAAACGCAGCCATTTCGTCAAGTAGTCGTGTATTTTGGCGGGCTGAATTGATGGATTCACGGAATAGTTCACGAGCCTGCCTCTCCTGTTTATTACCTAGGAGCGCCCTGCCTTTTTGAAAAAGTGCCACGGCATGGACCCTGGTGTCCTGCGCTATCCCATCAAGGATTCCTATCGCCTCCGAATAATGACCGTCTTTAATTAAATAACGTGCCTCAGCCAGGCCGTTCTCTTCCTGTGTGTACCAATCCCTTTGCCACAGGCGCTTCCATAAAGGATTGTCATCCAGCGAACTAAATGCTTCCTCCTTCTTGATTTCCAATTCAGTGAAATGGTCGGGGCATGAAAGATGCTTTTCAAGAAAAAGAATGGCAGACTCGTAGTCCTTTAGTTCCACGGCACACAGGGCAAGTTCGAAACTTACAGAGGCAGGACTCTCTGTGAGTATAGAGTTCAATGTTTCCATGGATTCGAAAGTCTGGCCGGTACCGCGCTCAGCTTTTGCCCGGGTAAGCTGCCATTGAACCTGATTGACCGGATCAGACTTCCCTGACTTTAAAAGGCTTAATGCTTCTTCATTCTTTCCTTCTGATAGTAAAAACCGCGATCGGATCAGGGTGAGGTCGCGCGAAGGAACCTGACCGCTGAGGGTTGCACCTAAAAGTAGACTGAGAACCCATATTGCTGAAAACATTCTCATTTTCCCCGGCCGCTTAAATCAGAATATAAAACATGTATAAACCCGGTCAGATATCGGGGCACAATACCAGTAAGCCGATGCTCATAGACATCGCATACATAATAATAAACTCCTGGAGACACTGTCCTGCCCGTTCTTATATGCTTGCCGTCCCAGTTGATTTCGGGGTCCTCGGTCTGAAAAACGAGCGTGTTCCATCTGGAAAAAACCTGCAGTTTGATTTTTTCAACCCGATTGTATGGATTGGGTTTCAGGAGGTCATTTATACCGTCTCCATTGGGCGTAAAAACATTCGGAAGGGAATAATTAATACAATCATCTACGCATACAACGTTTGAAAGGATGCTTTCGTTACCAACCGAATCAATCGCCGAGACCGCATAACAGCCTGCCATTGTCTTTTCCGGGAAATGCCAGTATTCCGTTTTATCAGCCGGGGAAACCGAATCTATCCTCAACAGGTCCCCTTCCAGTGAATTCCTATAATAGACCCGGTAAAAGGCAGCATCGGAACAGCAGGAGTCGTTTACATTATTCCATAACAGCCGGTTCGACAGGCTGTCGCAAACGCTGGTAACGGTAAGAATCGGCGGACATGGCGGAATGGTATCGATCGGCACTGCACAACTGATCTGTGAATAATTTATCAGGTTTGATACCCCCAGATCTTCAAAAGAGCCGGTGCTCTTCACCCGGTAACAATAGGTGTTCCCTTCAAGAAGGCCTCGGTCGAAGTACTCAAGGCCGGCAGTAACCCCGATTGAATCTTCCCGGTTTCCGGTTTGCCGGTAGATTACATATTTTTCATTCTTCCAGGGAACATTCTTTTGCAGGATCAGCTTCAGGGATCTGTGATAGGACTCAACGCGGAGATCAACCTGCGAAGCTACCTGGGGCTCACCGATCCTGAAGTTGTTGCCGGGCTCCCGGTTCCAGAGCTCCAGCGTGTAGGACCAATATTTGCCGGCCGTATTCATTCCTTTATCCAGATAAGAGGTGTCCTCAAGGTTTTGAAGTGAATCTATCAGGATTCCGTTTTGCCCGAATAGATTTTCAGAACGGTAAATCTGATAAACATACGGACCTTTAGCATCCTTGAGCTGGTCGGGTCCGGGTTTCCGCCATCCGAGCTCTATTTGTCCGGTTTCAGGATCCGTTGTTTTTACCGAGACCTTTGTAATCAGTGGATATCCTCTGACCAGTCGGGTACAAAACTCCCCTGAAGCAATGGACTCAGCGCCATCATCAAAAAATGCGACGACCCGGTAACAATAATCAATAGATTGTTCAAGGCCCTTACCTCCGTTGGTATCCATAAACTGGGTGGAACTGTGTCCCCGCACCTCTTTGACCATTGTATAACCCAGTTCCGCGGGCAGCCCGGTTTCACACTGGCCGGGATCATAAAAGGCCGTTCCGGTTTTTCGGTATATCCTATACCCGGCCGCGTTGGCGCAGGGAGCCGGATTCCACGTCAGGGTGACGTAACTGGAGTAAGGATCCGCCATGAGGTTTTCGACACGTGGGCAAATAACCAGGATCTCAAAATTCTTACTGTCGATCAGCTGTAGTTCGCTGTTCAGGTCTTTTGCCTTGATGATAATCTGATAGGGCTGTTTTCTGACCAGAGTGCAATCGGTATTCCACCGGATGCTTCCGGTTGCCCGGCCTGGCGACGAAGTGATCTGGCGGAATTGTGCAGGATTGATCTCAAGCGATAACGGGCCGCCACTGGCGGACAGGTTTATGGAATCTCCGTTGGGGTCGGTTGCAGTAATCGTTTGTATAAAGGATTGTCCGGCAAGCAGGCAAAATCTTCCGGTCCCCTCTATAACCGGGGGTTGGTTATCGGTGGTATAAACCTCGATCTGCATGTCTCGCTGGATGCGTCCGATTTTCACACCATGCCGCCACTCTTCGATGGTCATGGCCACGTTGTATTTTCCCACCTCAGTCGGGGCCGCCCATATCAGGTCGCCGGTTCTCTCATCAACCACCAGGGAATCGCTGAATGGTGGGAAGGTGTATCCGGCAATCTCCTTACCGTTCTCAGCGGTGCAGATGGCAAGCTTGTAGGAGAGACTGTCGCCGTCGGGATCAAAAGCGGCTGGGTTGTGAATAAAGGTATATCCAAGGGCAGCCTTGTCAATCGGGGGGTTGAGCAGTATGGGAGTGCTGTTGTTTCCCATGCCGGGATTGATAACAAGGATGGTTTTAATAGAAAAAACAACATTAACCGAGTTCGGGATGTTCTTTACTCCCCGGTTGCGGTTTGGATCTTCAACCACGATCTGATAGGTTCCCGGACCCGGGTAGGTATGCTCCCAGACATACTTATTTCGCTTGTAATAATCCGGTAGGTAGACTTGCTCAATTCGGGGAACACTGGCCTTGGTGCCGTCACCAAACTGCACCTCCAGCTCCGGCCGGTCAGCCACAGGCTCGGGACCGGTTGATGTATAAGTGATTACCGTGATCTTGAATGTAAGCTCGCCCGTTTGCTTATAAGTAATCTCTCCAGCCCTGTTATGCGTAGCCCACAGGTTGAACGGTATTGCGAATAGCAAGGCAGTCAGTAATGCTATGTGGCGGTGTCTTTTCAAAATCTGTCAGAATAGTGCTTACACACAAATATCATACCTACTTGTTAAGGGTAATTACAGCCTCTGTCCTCTTACCATTAAACTCATGGGACGACTGAATCTGGCCCATCGTAAAGATGAATAAATTCTTTTGATCCGGATACAGATCAAGCAAAAGCCTGTTCGTAATTCTGACCTGATTCACCGGCATCGCCTCCTGAAAGGTAAAAGTCATCCAAACCGCTGCTTCCTTGTTTTTCCAGCCTTTCAGCGTCCATGTACCGGCTGGAATTTCTCTTTCATCGAACCATACTTTTAATTGCCCCCCTACCCAGTCAATAAGCAGAGAAACAATTTCCGGAGAATCAGGTCTGGAGTCAGTGTCAATTCCCTGAAGATTTCCCAACCTCAGGGCATCCGCAAAATCATCCGAGAAAATCTTTACCGTTAATTCCCAGCGCGAAGCACCGGTTTTGTATTCCAGGTTCGTAAACGACAGGTGCAGGGGATGCGACCAGAATCCTCCAGCCATCAATAACATACAAATCAGAATAAGGCCTTTTACTTTCATACCTGTCGGGAATGCCTTGTAAAATTAATACTTTTACGCTCAGCGAATCCGGAAAAACAATGAGTACTTTTCAATTATACCTCCAGCTTGGGATCGAACACATCGCAGATATAAAGGGGTACGACCATATCCTGTTCCTGATCACGCTTTGTGCCGTCTATCAGATTAAACACTGGAATAAGATCCTGATCCTGATAACTGCCTTTACGATAGGCCATACCACAACCCTGGTGCTCGCCACTTTTGATTGGCTGCGCATATCATCGGATTGGGTGGAGTTCCTGATACCGGTAACGATTTTCCTCACTTCAGTTGGTAACATTTTTCAGCAAAAGACGGAATTCAACAAGGGAATGCATATTTACAAGTACCTTCTGGCCTTATTTTTTGGTTTGATCCACGGTCTGGGTTTCTCCAATTACCTGCGCATGATGCTGAGTGAGGAGAACTCCCTGGCAGGTCCCCTGTTCTCCTTTAACCTGGGGATTGAGGCTGGTCAGCTTATTATTGTGGGTGGCTTTCTCCTGCTTGGAATCCTGGTCATGAATATTTTTAAGGCCAAGCCCCGCGAATGGAACCTGGTTTTTTCAGGTGCCGGGTTTGGAGTTTCCCTTGTTCTTATGATTGAAAGGTTTCCACTATGAAAACAATGTGTCACAAAGTAAAAAAATGTTTATTTAGCCTGATAATTGTCACTGCAGGCACATGCCTTCAACTTCAGGCCCAGAGTGTTGAAAGATCCCTGCCCGACACCGCCGCGCTCCGACAGGCTGCCGCAATCATAGGGCTTCGTTTTACGGGTCCGGAGCTGCTTCAGATGCAACGATCCGTTGCTGATCAGGGACGCAATTATATCAGTTTACGTAAAAATCCGATCCCGAACGGGCGGATTCCTGCTCTTGTTTTTCATCCTGCTCCTCCCGGTTTCATTCCACCTGCATTCGAAAAACCAGCCCATTGGCCTGATAATAGATCCATTAGCCTTCCTTCAGATCGAAATGAACTGGCTTTTATGACCATTCATGAGCTTGCCGGACTGATCAGGTCGAAGCAGATCACTTCGGTTGAGCTTACGCGGTTTTTTCTGGAACGTCTTAAGCGGCACAATGATTCATTATTGTGTGTTGTTGCATTTACTGAGGAATTGGCCATGAAGCAGGCTGAGAAAGCGGATCAGGAGGTCAGGGAGGGAAAATACAGGGGGCAGCTTCATGGTATACCTTATGGAGTTAAGGACCTCATGTCGGTACCTGGCTATCCGACCACCTGGGGAGCAGGCCCTTACAAGGATCAGCGAATCGATGAGACAGCCCATGTCGTTCAGAAACTGACTGATGCCGGGGCGGTGCTGATCGCCAAGCTCACCAGCGGAGCCCTTGCCATGGGGGATGTTTGGTTCGGAGGAACAACAAAGAATCCCTGGAATCTGAAGCGGGGCTCCAGCGGGTCCTCAGCCGGTCCGGCTTCTGCCACGGCCGCAGGTCTGGTCGCTTTCGCCATCGGCACGGAAACTCTGGGATCCATCGTGTCTCCATCCACGCGATGCGGTGTTACCGGGTTAAGACCGACCTTTGGCCGGGTTGGAAGAACGGGCACGATGGCATTAAGCTGGAGCATGGATAAAATTGGACCGATCTGCCGCACAGCCATGGATTGCGCAATCGTTCTGGATGCCATCCATGGACCCGATATCCATGATCCGGCAACCACTACGACCGGGTTCACCTTTACCCCTATAAATTCTTTTAAAGGACTGAAAATAGGCTATCTGGAAAAATATTTCAACCAGAACTATCAGGGAAAACAGAATGATTCCATTGCTTTGGCCGTTTTTCGCGAGCATGGAGCAAAGCTGATCCCGGTTGAACTTCCGGAGAATTTCCCGGTTTCCGCCATGCGGATAATCCTGTCGGCTGAAGCCGCCGCAGCCTTTGATGACCTGACCCGATCCGACCGCGACACCCTGCTGGATGCCCAGGGTTCTAATGACTGGCCCAATACGTTCAGGGCATCACGGTTTATCACGGCTGTGGAATACATTCAGGCCAACCGGATCAGGGAGGAACTCATACTGGAGATGAACAGGTTGTTTTCGGGGTACGATTTGATTATCGCACCCACATTTGGTGGCAACCAGCTGACAATAACCAACCTGACCGGCCAACCCTGCCTGGTTTTACCCGATGGTTTTGATGCGGCTGGAAATCCCACCACAATCTCACTTTTAGGAAACCTGTTCCGGGAGGATATCCTTTGCGAGGCGGGATACCTTTATCAGCAGAAAACCGGATTCTATCGCATAAAACCTACTCTTTTCAAACAGTAAGTGACCAGCAACCAACCATATTTCGATCTGGCAATCCTGGGTGGGGAGTGCCTGACGCTCGACAAAAGCTTTGCGGAATACCGGGATTCCCTTATTCTGACAGGCAATGGGAGGATTGAATATATTGGCGATAGAAAGGACTTTATCGGGCCCTATTATGCTGGTAAGACCATCCATGCCCAGGGTAAGATCATCATGCCGGCATTTTTTAATGCCCATACGCATCTGAGTCTATCCCTTTACCGGGGCCTGGGTACGGACCTCCATTTACAGGACTGGCTTACCAAGGTAATCTGGCCGCTCGAGAAGCAGTTTTGCAATCCCGAGAATGTATACCTTGGATCCTGCCTTTCCGTGCTTGAAATGATCAAGAGCGGAACAGCTACACTTGCCGACATGAATTTCTTCTCAGGACATGCTGCCAAAGCCATTGAAGAGAGTGGCCTGCGGGGCTTCATTGGGGAAGCACTGTTCAGCACCTCAACGCCTAGCATCCGTGATCCCCTTGATGGTTTTAACGTTTCAGCCGCGCTCCTCGAAAAATACAAGGGCCATCCTACAATTCACCCCTACCTGGTCCTGCATGCTCCGTTTACCTGCTCGGCCGACTTGTACCGGGAAGCAGGGTTGCTGGGTAAGAAATGGGGCGTTAAGGTATGCAGTCATGTTTCAGAAACCCGCAATGAGTTTGAACAGATCCGGTCACGTTATGGAAAAACCCCGGTGGCATGGCTTGAAGAAACCGGCGTGCTTGATTCCGATTTCATCGCTATCCATATGGTGCATGCTTCAGATGAGGACATTGAAATTCTGGCAGAGCGGAATGTGGGCATTATTCACAACCCGCACAGCAACATGTTGCTCGGAAGCGGTATCAGCCCGGTCAATAAAATGATTGACAAAGGCATACGTGTCGGACTGGGTACCGATAGCGCCTCATCCAACAACAGTTTAAGCATGCTGACGGAACTTCAGACCGCCGCCAGACTTCACAAGGTTGAAGCCCTGGATCCTTCTGTTCTGGCTGCACGGCATGCCCTGCAGATGGCCACCTCCATAAATGCAGATATTTATGGACTTGCCGGAATAACCGGCTCACTTGCAGAAGGGTATTCTGCCGACCTGCTTATCATTAATCCTGACTCACCCAATATGGTTCCGGTTTACGATCACTATTCACAGATCGTCTATAGCATGGAAAACAGGAATATTGAGTCTCTGATCGTTAACGGAAAGGTGGTTATGGAAGACAGGAAAATATTGACCCTGGATGAAGAGATGATTTTAAGGGAAGTTGAAAAATGGACCAAAAGCGTATCGGTTTATGATTTTATCAGAATTTGACCTGATCCTTTCCGGCGGGCAAATACTAACGCTGAATGAGCAGATGGCAGTGATCGCGGAAGGGGCCGTGTGCGTTGATCAGGGTAAGATTATTTTCGTTGGTGCCACTTCAGAAGTACCACCCGGCTGGAGTTTCAGGAAAAGAGTCAACCTGGCTGGCAAGATTGTGATGCCCACCTTCTTTAACAGCCACAACCATGCCGCCATGTCCATATTCAGGGGACTGGGAAATGACCTTAGTCTGAACGACTGGCTGAATCATTTTATCTGGCCGGCCGAGAGAAGGAATATCAGCCCTGACACTGTTTACCTTGGCACCATGATTTCGGCAATGGAGATGATCCGTTCAGGTTCGTCCATATTTGCGGACATGTATTTTTTCGAGGAAGATGTTGCAAGAGCCTGCGAAGAAATCGGAATGAGGGTTATCCTGGGTGAAGGAATTCTTGACTTCCCCACCCCGAACAAGCCCAGTCCTGCCGAGGTCATGAACCATACACGCATTCTTTTTGATCAGTTCCGGAATCATCCGTTAGTAAGTGTTGCTGTTGCAGCACACTCACCGTACACCTGTTCGCCCGACATCATCCGCCTGGCCGCAGAACTTTCAGAAGAGCTGGATATCCCCGCGAATATTCACCTGGCAGAATCTCACACTGAAATCCGGACGATGCGTGAACGCTATGGAAAAACGCCTACCCGCTATCTGTATGATCTGGGATTTTTATCGCCAAGAGCCATAGCCCATCACGGGATATATCTTGATTCTGAGGATATGGATTTAATCATGGAGACCCATACCAGCATTGCCACGATACCTAACAGCAATATGAAATTAGGTTCCGGCATTTGTCCGGTTTCAGAATTACAGAAAAGGGGCATAAATGTTTGTCTGGGAACCGATGGACCCGCAAGTAACAACAATCAGAGCATGGTCCGGGACCTCCAGCAGCTGGCCAGAATTCAGAAGGTTGCTCACAACAACCCTACCATTCTCACTGCAACGGAAGTCATCAGGATGGCAACCATCAACGGAGCCAAGGCTTACCGGATGAATGAGGTTTTGGGTTCCGTTGAGACCGGCAAACAGGCAGACCTCATGATCATAAATCCCGATCAGCCCCACTGGTATCCCCGATATGACACATTCACAACCATCGCTTACTCCATGCAGTCGGAAGATGTTGAAACTGTGATCGTCAATGGTCGGATAATCATGGAAAACCGCCGGTTCACCCAAATCGATGAAGAGAAGTTTCTCCGATTGATCCGCAAGCTTAAGCTGAAACATTAAAACAAAACCGCCAGCCGAATTCTCAGCCGGCGGTTTGCGCCATATTCCGGATTGGATTATTCTACGATCAATCTCTTGACAACCTGCTGGTTGTTGTAATTCATTTTCAGGAGGTACATTCCGCTGTCCAGCGAGGAGGCATTCCAGTTCCAAGTATGCTGTCCCTCATTCATTTCCTGGTTGGCAAGCACCTCGATCTGCCGGCCTGTTCCATCCAGGATGGTAAGCAGAACCTGGCCTTTATCGGGCAATTCAAAGCTGATCTGAGCCTCTCCCCTGAAAGGATTCGGGTAGCTGGTCAGCCTGAAGTCTTCCATCGACAGGGTGTTGAAATCCGGCTGTACCGTGGTGAACTTCACATTCTTCAGCTCAAGGGAAACCGGGTTCCAGTCGGAGCCGTTACCTATCAGGCTGAAAACCACAGATTCAATGTCTTCACCAGAGAATGATGCTATTGAACCTTGTGAAGTAAGGTTTGCGAAGTTGATGATGTAACTCTTCTCGCCTGACTCCAGGGCTACCCGGGTGCGGAACTGTTTCGACCATCCCTCAACGGAGGATTTGGTAATCACAACTTCGAGCGAACCTTCTCCTGATGCATCAAACTGAAGGGTATTGTATCCGGTAAGGTCGATAGGACGTGAACCGGCTTTCAGTCCTCTGAAAATGGATACATAGTCTTTTATTTCACCGGTGAAGGAGACGTTTCTTTCCAGATACAGGTCATCACCGCTAACGATGTTATCATTGGGTGAAAGGGTGTATCCTGTTACAATGGCACCATCGGCGGTATAATCAAGGCCCCAGCTACCATCGGCGAAATAGAGGGCATCGCGGAAGGTGTTCAGGTTATTCCCGATATTTATGCCTGCATCATAGATGCTTCCAACCGGGACTTCAACCTCCTGAATGGCCAGATCACTGCGGATAGCAACCGTTTTGGCAAAGCTTTCACGTTCTGAGAGTTCAGTACGGGTTAGGGTCCCTTTTACTGTTACTTCGGATGCGCCGTTGGTATTGGCAATCTGGAGGAAGAGGCTACCGTTGCGGTAGGCTCCTGATATCACGCGAACCTGCGGAATATTTCCCGGTTGAACATTCATGAATTTCACCACATCGTCATTCGCCATCCGGTTCAGGATATCTTCAACCATCTCAACGGTTGACTGAATGGTCACCGACCATACCTGGAAGTTGTAAACTAACGCTCCGGATTCCGGTGAATATTCTTCGTTATGCCACCTGCTGTCTACGGTTAATCCATCCCCTTTTGTCCAGGCAACGAAAGTGACAGCATAGTCAATGTCACCATTCTCCTGAACCAGTTTGGTCAGGATGAAAGGCTTATTGTCAATCTGGATATTCATGGCCATTTCCATGCTTGCACCCATCAGGCGGTCGCAAATCAACTTGGTGTGGTTATAAACATCACCCTGTTCAGTGGTGAGTGCCAAAACGGCACCATACCGCTGGTTCTCCTCGTTGAAATAGTCCAGTGAGATAACTTCCCGGGCATTGGATATTTCGAGCAAGTCTGATGGGGTGGATACAAATGCCGTGGATTTGAACGGACCCGTTTCCGGCAGGTATGACATGAGGTTACTCTGGCCTTTCAGAACGGATACCGGCCGTATAATTCCCTGTTCGGCAAGTTGTGAGCTATAGATCACCATGGCTGCCGGAGTTTCAAAGGTCTGGTTGTTGTCTGAGCGGCTTCGGTTATAATTCCGCAAGGCGATAAGCCCGGCGAGATCACCATTACTTTCCAGACCGCCGTTGTTGCCACCGGAGGATCCGGAGACCGTTACGGAAACGGTTGAACAATCATTGGCCGGATTCGTGTCCTCCTGGTCAAGGCTGGTCAGGCAAGCTGTGTTGTCAGCTGATCCGTTGACTTTAACCGTTATGGTAAGGGTTGCGGAGGCAGCGGGTGCCAGGGAGGCGATCGTCCAATTTCCAGTGCCTTCGGTGTAGGTTCCGGTTGATTGTGTATGGCTCTGATAAACGAAGTTTGCATTCAGGATATCAGACAATATTATATTGGTGGCCGTTTCAACCGAAGAGTTATTGGTTACCGTAATGGTGAAAATTGAGTTTTCACCGGTTTTGGGAACCGCATTATAGACTGATTTCGTAACTCCGAGATCAAGTTCAACAACCTTGCTGTCAACGCAGGCTTCATCCTCATCGTTCTTGATCATGGTGTCCTCCTGGTCAAGGTCGGTCAGGGCGGCATGGTTGCAAACCGGATCGTCTGTTGTAACCTTGACAATTATTGCAAGGGTTTCGGTTGCACCGGCAGCGAGTGTGGGCAGTGTCCAGATTCCGGTAGCCTGATTATAGGTGCCGTTTGAAGCCGTGTAGGAAACAAATTCCAGCCCGGCCGGCAGCTGGTCGGTAATAATAACATTGGTAGCGGCCAATGTTGCTGAAAGGTTCTGAACGGAAACCGTAAAGGTTACGTTATCATTCAGGTTTGGCTCCGCGTTATCTACAATTTTAAGTACCTCAAGATCCAGGTCCTGCACATCCACACAGGATTCAGCAGTATTATTGGAACTGTTGCTGTCAATCTGGTCCAGACCGGTAAGTGAAACCTGGTTGCAAAGCGGGATAATATAATTAACACTGGTATTCAGTGTCAGGGTTGCTGATGATGCTGCACTCAGCAAGGGAAGGGTCCAGACTCCGGTGGCAGCAGTGAAGATGCCGCTGGAAGGAACCGCTGAAACAAAAGAGAGACCGGTCGGCAGAATATCCGTAAGAATAACACTGGTAGCATCGCTGGTTGCCGAGAGATTCGAAACCGTAATGGTAAAAGAGACAACCTGGCCTAAAGCCGGAGTATTGTCATCCACACTTTTGGCAACTGAAAGATCAAGTTCAGGAATAGATGGACAGTTAACATTCAAAACCAGACCGTCGTCGTCTTTGACCGTTCCGGATGTCTGAGCTTCACCGTCATCATAAACTTCGATATGTGCAATGATTTTATGGTTTCCTTCAGTCAGTGGGAATGAAGCTTCATACCCCTTGACATGAGAAGTGTTTCCATCATAGCCTATGGAAACCCACTTGAAGTCTGGAGCGGTGCCATTATCACCTGTGGATCCGTCAAAGACTTTATTACTGATTCCATTAATTGCAATCCATGCATCATCGGGTTGTTTGAGTCCGATGACATCCCCGACGACCAATACCAGGGCGTACATGACCTGATTCTGGCAATCATAATGGAGGTAAAGTTTGGATTCTACCGGGTTATCCGTATTGAATGCCCGGTACATATCGGAATAGAAATCGTTCGTTAGATTCCATTCAGTATGAGTACCATCAACGGCATAAGCACCCCCGTATGACTGTGCTTCAATTCGACCGAATGAACCCAGGGTGAGGAATGCAAGAACTGCGGCAAAAGCAATTTTTTTCATGGTTGCGTTGTTTTTCATACACACACGCAATCAAAACCGCAGCCAATTATTATAAACTACTGTATATCAATAATTTAAAAAACATTTCATTCCCGGAGAATTCCGAAATGTGGAATAATAGTATCGGATATGGAGGAGTAATCCCTTAAGACTGAAGGCTATTCAACAAGTCAGAGACTTTGCTGATTT
>Ga0154558_1009_pt1 | contig 37252 bp, 24 predicted proteins | sample RifGroF2_FD_105701 | JGI IMG/M metagenome (GOLD analysis project Ga0154558, IMG submission 105701) | Bacteroidetes bacterium GWF2_49_14 | reverse complement strand
GATCGACTGGGACCGGGTGCGGAAGCTGGATCCGAAACAGAAAATCTCCATTAAAACCAGCAAGGGCGAATTCATCGTTCAATTAAACGTGGCATGGTGTCCGGGTACGTGTGCGGCCTTTACCGAACTCATCGAAAAGGGTTTTTACAAGAACCTTACCATTCACCGGGTGGTTCCCAATTTCGTGATGCAGGACGGATGTCCGCGCGGTGACGGCTGGGGCGGTCCCGATTTCACCATCCGTTCGGAATTTTCACCAACGCCCTTCATGGAGGGCACCCTCGGCATGGCCTCTTCGGGCAAGGACACCGAAGGGAGCCAGTGGTACATCACCCATTCACCCACCCCGCACCTCGATGCCAAATACACCAACTTCGGATTTGTCGTGGAGGGCATGGAGGTGGTGCACAGGCTGGAGGTGGGGGATGTGGTAATTGGCATGGAGATATTGTAGAGACGGATGATTATCCGTCTCTATGTATTGCCGGGTTAGGGCCGGCATAAAAGCCAGCCCGTACGGACTGCCCTGTCATTCCGGAAAGCCGGAATCTCCCTATGCCCCTATGCCCCCTTTTTTCTATCTTTGCTGGCTGTTAATCCATACGGCCAATATGAAAAAACTTGTTCTCCTTTCGATTTTGTTGTCTTTCAGTGCGCTACTGTTTTCACAGAACACAATTCCCTCGATTAAAGTTCAGGATCTGAAAGGGAAATCCATACAGAGTGATAAGCTTCTGGTTGCCGGAAAGCCATTGATCATGAGTTTCTGGGCCACCTGGTGCAAGCCCTGCGTGAAGGAGCTGGACATGATGTTTGAGAAGCTGCCCGACTGGCAGAAGGAGACCGGCGTGCAGCTGGTGGCCGTGAGTATCGATGATTCACGCAGCACCTCCAAGGTTGCACCGTTCGTGAGCGGCCGGGGCTGGGATTTTCCGGTGGTGCTGGATGTGAACGGCGACCTCAAGCGCGCGCTGAACGTGGTGAGCGTGCCGCATACGCTCCTTTTTGACGGAACCGGGAAGCTGGTTTATTCGCATACCGGGTATGCGGAGGGGGATGAAAACGAACTGATCGCCAAGGTGAAGGGGCTGAAGTGATGAGATGATTTGTTGATTTGATGATGTGATGATTAGATTAGAGATAGGGTGGGGATATATGGGAAGGTTTAACAGGGCCACTGGCACGGAGAGATCAGTAACCCCGGCCTTCAGGCCGGCGATTGTTACCATGCCGGCGAATATTACCGTGCCGGGGCTTCTTACCGTGCTGGCTATGTTGTTGTTTATCCTGCCGCTGGGACTCAGGGCCCAGTCGGGGGGAAGGCTTTCGGGGAATTTCCAGGTGGATGTGCAGTCGTACAAGACGGATTCGCTGATCGGGGCGCCACGGGTGGATGAGAAGCTGCTGTCGAATTCCTATGCGAATCTGCGGTATGACTGGGGTAAGTTCTCAGCGGGGCTGAGGTACGAAGGCTATCTGAATACATTGCAAGGATTTGATTCGAAATACGACGGGATCGGGATTCCCTATTTATTTGCCGATTACCAGGCGGAGGACCTGGGATTTACGGTGGGCAGCTTTTACGAGCAGTTCGGCTCGGGGCTGCTGCTGAGGGCTTGGGAAGATAAAGCCCTTGGAGTGGATAATTCGATCAACGGGGTGAGGGTCCGGTCGACTCCCATGCCCGGATTGCGGATTACCGGGCTGATCGGAAGGCAGCGTCATTTTTTCGGACTGGGCGAGGGACTGGTGAGGGCCATCGACGGTGAAGTTACCCTGAATGAACTGATAAAGTCGCTGAATGATAAGGCTACACGTCTGACCTTCGGAGGCAGCTTTGTGAGCAAATACCAGAAAGATTCGGACCCCATTTATAAGCTGCCGGAGAATGTGGGCGCCTGGGCGCCGCGGCTGCAGCTCAACAGCGGCGGATTTCAGCTGATGGTGGAATATGCCGGTAAGATCAACGATCCCTCGGCCGATAATAATTTCATTTACAAGCCGGGCGAGGCGCTGCTGCTGAATGCCACTTATTCTGGTTCGGGCATCGGCATCAACCTTACCGCCAAGCGGGTGGATAACATGAGCTTCCGGAGCGACCGTGCGGAAAACCTGAATAAGCTGATGATCAATTATCTGCCGCCGATCTCCAAAAATCAGATATACAGCCTGATGAACCTCTACCCCTATTCATCCCAGCCGAACGGCGAGATGGGGATGCAGGCCGAGGTGATGTATCAGGTTAAAAGAGGATCAAAAATCGGGGGAAAATATGGCACCCAGATCAGCCTCAATTTTTCGGCTGTCAATACGATCGAGCGGCTGCCGGTAAACGATACGACTCCGGTGGGCACCAACGGAACGATGGGGTACACCTCATCTTTTTTCAAGCTCGGACCGGATAAACTCCTGCGAGATTTCAATATCGAGATTTCACGAAAACTTTCACAGAAATTCAAACTGATCACTTCCTATCAGTATCTGGTTTACAATCAGTTGCTGCTTGAAGGTAAGGGGGAGACGGTTAAAGCGCATGTTGCGGTAGCCGATATTACCTGGAAACCATCCGAGGAGCATGCAATCCGCATGGAGCTTCAGGGTTTATGGACCCGGCAGGACAAGGGCAACTGGGCGATGGCGATGCTGGAGTATTCAATTTCGCCCCACTGGTTCTTTGCCGTGATCGATCAGTGGAACTACGGCAATCCGGATCCGGACAAACGGGTACACTATTTGTACGGATCGATGGCCTATGCGCGCGACGCCAACCGCATTATGATCAGCTACGGCAAGCAGCGCGAAGGAATTCTGTGTGTTGGCGGTGTGTGCCGGAATGTGCCGGCGATGAACGGATTGACGATGACGATAACAAGTAGTTTTTAAAATGGGTATGGGGTGTAAGGTTTGGGGTATGAGGTTTAAGGAAGAGGGGATTGGGTATCGTAAGGGGTTGTCATCCCGGCGGAGGCCGGGATCTCCCGGCCAGTGCTCCGAGGGAGGGGATCCCGGCCTTCGCCGGGATGACATCGCATCACGCGTCACGCGTCACGCGTCACGAATCACCCTTGCGTTAGCCCTGATGCTCGCTGGTTGCGATTACATTCAAGCACCATTCATGGAGAAGACGGATGACGGAGGACAGACGACGGACGAGGTGCAGCGGGTGCTGGTTATTGATTTTACGGGGCACACGTGCAAGTCGTGCCCGAAGGCGCACCATACCCTCGGCCAGCTGAAGGATCTGTATGGCGACCGGGTTGTTCCGGTGGCTTTTCATCTGGGGTATTTCGCGAAGACGCAGTCGGGGGATAAGTTTACCACTGATTTCCGCACGCCGGAGGGCGGATTGCTGGAAAAATATTTTGAGTTTGTGTCGTTTCCGATCGGAACGGTGCAGAATATCAGGACCGACGGGCTGATCCCGCACGGGACCTGGCCTTCGGCGGTAGGGGCACTGATGTCGGAGAAAGCACCGATAAAAATCGGGGTAAAAACGGAATACCTGGCCGGACTGCACGGCCTGACTGCTGATGTGGATATTACTGCCCTTGAGGCGGTTGCGGGTACGCTGAAAGTTGCGGTATGGGTGGTGGAAAACTCGATCACGGACTGGCAGAAGGATGAGGATTTTGACCCGATGGATATTCCGGATTATGTGCATAACCACGTTTTCCGGACTTCCATGAACGGGCTGTGGGGGGAGACAATAGGTTCGGCGGCGAATCTGGAAAAAGGTTTTACCTTTACAAAGGAGTTCTCGGTGGCACTGAAAACAGGCTGGAAAGCCGGGAATTGCCAGGTGGTGGTGGTGGTGTATCGGGAAGAGGGGATGGAGGTGGTACAGGTTGCCGGTTACCGGTTACCGGTTGCAGGTTAGCCTCGGAGCACTTGTCATCCCCGCGAAAGCGGGGACCGCCTGACTCTACTTGTAGCAGTCCTAAAACACCCCTGCCAAATTTCATGCAGAGGGCCGCGGTCCCCGCTTTCGCGGGGATGACAACGCTTTTAAGTAACTTAGCTACTAAATCGTAAATTGTAAAAATGAAGAATCTCACAGTTGCAATGGTGTTGTTGGTTTCGTCCCTGATGGGGGTGAGTGCGCAGGATCTGGTTCTGACCTATAAGGATAGGATTGTAACCAATGATACAATTCATATCACCGGACCGGTGACGACGGAATATTTTGAGGCGAATATTTGGGTTACGAATAACCGTGAGACGGCAGTGGAGATGAAGGTTCGCAAAACGGAGATCCAGGGACCCGCAAACGGGGAGAACAGTTTTTGCTGGGGTGAGTGCTATACTCCGGCGGTAATGCTGTCGCCAAAGGCCATAACCATTCTCGCCAAGGCTACAGACCGGAACTCTTTCATCGCCGACTACCGGCCTAACGGGGATGTCGGCACCAGTATCGTCAGGTATACCTTTTTCAGCGGCACGGATGAGAATTTTCAGGCAACCGTTGTGATCTATTGGGCAATCGGAGCGGCAGGAACCGGTCCGCGGGTGGCCACAAAGCCGGTGATCCGCGTTTACCCGAACCCTGCCGATCAGTTCATCACAGTAACCCTGTCGGAACATACCACCGGCACCAACACAGCCATTATGGTGAACATGCAGGGCCAGACGGTCATATCCGAAGTTGTTGAAGCCGGAGAGCACCAATTCACATGGCAGACAGGCAACCTTGCCTCCGGGATTTATTTCCTTAAAGTAAGGGACCAGGCCGGACTGCAAAGTGTGCAGAAGGTCTGGGTAAAACGGTGAAGGCATCATGAATTATACGGCGGAACAACTGATCGATGTTCCTAAACTGCAAGCCCTTCAGGATAAGCTGAATGCAATCGTTCCGTTTCCGTCGGCATTGGTCGATAACAGTGGGAAAATCCTTACCGCAACGGCCTGGCAGGATGTGTGCACCAAATTTCACCGCATCCATCCGGAATCCAACCGGGAGTGCATAAAAAGCGACCAGTATATTCTCACCCACCTGCCGGAGGCAAATCCGTCGGTAACCTACAAGTGTCCGCATGGCCTCGTTGATAATGCCATTCCGATTATTATAGAAGGCACCCACATCGCAAGCTTTTTTACCGGTCAGTTATTCCTTGAACCGCCCGACCTGGATTTTTTCCGGAAGCAGGCGCACCGTTACGGATATGATGAAGAGGCTTATATTGAGGCGGTTAAAAGTGTCCCAGTCTGGTCGAGGGTGCAGCTGGACCGTTACCTCGATTTTATCAAAACATTTACCGAATCCCTTGCACAAACCGGACTCACCAGAATGCGCGACCTGGAAACGGTAAACCAGATACGGGAAAATGAGGCCAGGTACCGAACTTTGGCCCACGCAATCGAGTCGATCAATGAGTGTGTTTCCATGACGGATTCGCAGAATACAATACTTTTTGTGAATCAGGCTTTCTGCCAGACCTACGGCTATTCCCGTGAAGAGCTGATCGGACAAAACATAAGCCTGATAAGGTCTCCCGGGAGCGGATCTTCGGGTTATGATAACATTCTTAGTGAGACCATTGACGGAGGGTGGAGCGGAGAGATCTCAAATCGCCGGAAGGATGGTACCGATTTCCCTGTCCATGTTTCCACTGCTGTTGTAATGGACGAAGAGAACCAACCGGTTGCCCTTATCGGTATTGCGGTTGATATAACCGAACGGAAAAAAAATGAAGCGGAACTGATCGCTGCAAAAGTGAAGGCTGAGGAGAGTGATAAGCTGAAAAGTGCCTTCCTGGCCAATATCAGCCATGAGATCCGGACGCCGATGAACAGCATTCTCGGTTTTTCTGAGCTCCTTGAGGAGATGGTGACCGAGCCTCAGCAGCAGAACTACCTGAAAATCATAACTAAAGGTGGTGAAAGGTTGTTAAATATTATTAATTCCGTTATCGATATTGCAAAAATTGAGGCCGGTCAGCTGACCCTGTCGCTTAAGGATTTTGATTTGAACTCCCTGATGCAGGAACTGTATGACTTAAACCTGAAAATTGATTCGGCCGTTGAGTTTACTCTCGATATCAATCAGAGAGGGCCTCTTATCATACATTCCGACAAAACCAAGCTTTTCCAGATTCTGAACAACCTGGTAAGCAATGCGCTTAAATTTACCCGACAAGGATTTGTACGTTTCGGGTATACCACGGGAAAAAAAAGCATCACTTTTTTCGTGATCGACAGTGGCATTGGCATTTCAGACGATTTTAAAAGCAAGGTTTTTAACCGGTTCCACAAGGATGATCTCCATAACCGGCTGGAATTTGAGGGTACGGGCCTTGGCCTCGCGATTACCAAAGAGTTGGTAACCATGCTGAAGGGGGAGATATGGTTTGATTCGGAGGTGGGGAAGGGGACGACGTTTTTTGTGAGGATGCCGGTTGGCGGTTAGAAGTTGCCGGTTGCCGGTTAAAGGTTGAAGGTTATTAGTAAATATCATATTATGAAAAAAAATCTTGGTCTTTCTTTCGTCTTTCTTCTTTCTTCTTTCTTCTTTTCCTACGCCTTTGGCCAAACCAAATTGCCAGCTGTAATCGGTTCCCACATGGTTCTTCAGCAGCAGTCGGTGGCTCCGATCTGGGGCTGGGCCAGGGCGGGTGAAACCGTCAGTGTTAAGCCCTCGTGGGATTCGCAGGTTGTGAGCACGGTGGCCGGGGCCGACGGCAAGTGGATGGTACGGGTTAAAACCCCTGCGGCAGGGGGTCCGTACACGATCGAAATATCAGGAAAGAAAAAAACAGTCCTTGAAGATATTCTCATTGGGGAGGTTTGGGTTTGCTCGGGACAGAGCAACATGGAGATGCCGTTGCGGGGCTGGCCGGAATGGGGCGGACCGATCGACAATTCAGCGGCTGAGATTGCCGGGGCGAATTATCCGAATATCAGGCTGTTTACGGTTCCACGGGTATTTGCCGACAAGCCTCTGGATGATTGCAAGGGAAAATGGCTGGCCTGTACCCCGGAGACAATTAAAGATTTCAGTGCTACCGGATATTTCTTTGGAAGGGAACTGTATAAAAATTTAAATATTCCGATAGGCCTTGTGTTCACAAGCTGGGGCGGTACCGTGGCAGAAGCCTGGATGAGTGAGGAGTTTGCGGCCACCATCCCTGCATTCACCACGGAACCCGGAAAACTGGACGTGCAGAAATTCAAGGCTGCCAAGCTGGAAGATTTCAACAAACGGCAGGCTGAATGGGCCGCCTCCATCGGATTCCAACCGGGAGACAAAGCGCCGGAATGGGCAGTGAAAGCGACTGCCGATGCTTCGTGGAAAGAGATGCCGGTGCCGGGTGAATGGAGCAAAACGGGGATCGGAGCACATACCGGCCTGGTGGATTACCGCCTGGTTTTCAAGGTTCCGGACAGCTGGGTCGGGAAGGAGTTGGTTCTAGAACTCGGGCCTATTGATGAAATGGATATCACGTGGGTTAATGGTAAGCTGGTGGGCTCACATCTGAATGTATCCGACTGGGCAACCAACCGGGTTTATGAGATTCCGGCCGGTATCGTTCAGAAAGGCGATAACATCCTGGCCGTTCAGGTGGCCAATACTTCGGGGCTGGGCGGCATTAACGGAAAACCGGAGATGCTGAAAATCAGTCCGAAAAAATCAAAAAAAGGCCAGCCGCTTGCCGGAAACTGGCAGGTCTGCAAGGGCGGGGCCTTTTCTCTTGTGAAGCCGATGCCCGACTGCGTCGATTGCGGCGAGCCCAATCTCCCGACTGTTCTTTACAATGGGATGATTGCCCCGATTGTTCCTTTTTCGATCAAGGGTGCGATCTGGTATCAGGGGGAATCGAACCGGTATGACGGCGAGCTTTACAAGAAGATATTCCCAAAAATGATCGTCAACTGGCGGCACGACTGGAACCGGGGTGAGTTTCCGTTCTATTTTGTGCAGATTGCACCTTACACTTACCAGGATGCTTACAGCACGGGACTTCTCCGTGAGGCCCAGGACTTTACGATGCGAACCTTACCGAATACGGGCATGGTGGTGACCATGGATATCGGAAATCTTAAGAACATTCATCCGGCCAATAAGCAGGATGTAGGTAAAAGATTGGCATTTTGGGCACTTGCAAAGGATTATGGAAAGAAAGATGTTGTATTTTCAGGACCGATATTTAAATCGTTTGTAAGGGAAGGTAACAAGATCCGTATTTGGTTTGACTACACGGAGGGCGGCCTGAAAACCGACGGCAAGGAGCTGAAGCATTTCACCGTTGCCGGGGCCGATCATCAGTTTAAACCGGCCAAAGCCGTGATCGAAGGCAACACCGTGGTGGTTTACAGCGAACAGGTGGCCAGACCCGAGGAAGTTCGCTTCGGCTGGGGATCGACAGACGTAACGAACCTGTTCGGGCCCAGCGGGCTGCCGGCGGGGCCGTTTCGGACGGACGTTAGATGATTTGATGATGTGATGATGTGATGATGTGATGATGATAGGATGAGAGGAGCAATTGTCATCCCCGCGAAAGCGGGGACCGGAACCTTAATCAACAAATTATGAATAAAGCGCTTATTTTACTTTCACTTTCTGTCCTGGCTGTTTCGTGCACCCAAGAGCCGGCAAAAAACGTGGTGATTTCCGGGAAAGCCTTGAATTACACCACTAAGGAATTGTATGTAACACTGGATGGGCCGAAGGATACCATCAGGGTGAACGATGATGGCACTTTTTCGAAGGAGTTTGAGGTGTTGAGTCCAATGGACGGAACTCTGCAGGGCGACAAGCTTTTCCTGTACCTGTACCTGGAGCCCGGCAAGAACCTTGAAATCACCTTTGACGGCAAGGCTTTTAATACATCCGTAGGGTTCGGCGGGGAGCTGGGACTGCCGGTTGAGTACCTGCACAGCAAGACCATGGCCAGCTCGGCAATCTATCAGAAGTTGAATGAGATGTACAGGGCACCAAACTCTCCTGCAGATTATAAGCGGGTCCGAGATTCAATCAGCGGGATTGAGGTGGATTTTCTGGATAAGTTCAAGATCGATAATCCGGGACTAAGTCAGGCGTATGTGGAACGGGAGAAGAAGGTGCTGGAATACAGCGTCTATTATGATTTGTATAATTATCCGACGATGGCCGGGTATTACGACACCACGCACCAGGAGATTCCGGCCGACTGGTATGCCTTTATGGACAAGCTGAACCTGGATGATCCGGCCCTGGTGGAGATCAATGATATCAAGGCATTTATATCGGGATATGTTCAGACTGAGGCGATGAAGCGTGCGAATATCCCGCAGATGAAATCATGGGGCAATCCAGATCTGGAGAGGGCGATGGTCAGCTTTGTGAATGAAAAGTTCAAAAGTCCGGAGGTTTATTCCGTGATCGTTTATGACAAACTGAAGCAGTATATTGACAGTGAGGGAACCAAAGGCATTGAGGACCTGGTGACGGAGTATCTGAATAAATCGACCCATGAAAAACACAAGGCCACTTTGAAAGTAATGGCAGATAAGTGGGCTGCCCTGGCCCCCGGCAAGCCCGCGCCGGCTTTCACCCTGTTGGATATCAATGGTAACAATGTGTCGCTGAGTGATTTCAGAGGCAAATATGTCTTTATCGATTTCTGGGCCACCTGGTGCGGTCCGTGCCGGGCCGAGATTCCCGCCTACAAGCAACTTGTGGCCGATTATAAAGGTCGGAACATCGTGTTTATCAGCATGTCGGTTGACAAGGACAAGGCCGCCTGGGAGAAGATGGTAAATGAGGACAATTTCGACTGGATCCAGCTTCATGATCCCCAGACGATTAAAGCCAATAAAAAATATCTCGTGATGTACATTCCGACCTTCACCCTGATTGATCCGGAAGGGAATATCGTGAATGCAAGGTGCGCACGACCTTCTAACCCGGAAACCAGAAAGCTCCTGGATGCACAGAATAACTTATAATAATCCAATTTTTGAACGTACCCACCCCAACCCCTCCCTCGACCAGGGAGGGGCTTCGCTCCGAAGTTTCGCCGGTGCTCATTCCCCCTCCCTGGTCGAGGGAGGGGGCCAGGGGGTGGGTACGTTAAACAGTATCAGTAACCAGTAACCAGTAACATGAAAAAAACCCTATTGATTCTTGCAAGTGCGGCCCTGATTATAAGCTGCCAGCAACAGCCGGCTGATCAGATCAGGCTAACCGGTACGATTACGAATGCAGATACCCTTGTGTTGAAATTTATGGAAGGGCAGAAGACGGATACCCTCGCCAAGGCGGCTGATGGCACCTTTACCTATGAAAAGGTTGCTGCCAAGCCCGTGAGCGGTTATCTGAATGTAGGAAAGAAATATTTACAGGTATACCTGATTCCGGGTAAAGACCTTTCCGTGACTGTTGACTATTCTAATTGGGACAGCACGATGGTTTTTGGCGGGAAGCTGAAACCCATTGCCGATTATAACGCGGAGAAAACCAAGATCATGCGGGCATGGAGCAAGGGTTTTATGGCTGTTGTGGTTAAGGAGCCGGCTGATTACCGCGTGAGCCGGGATTCGCTCCAAACGGCCTATGATGCGCTTCTACTTAAATATGAGGCTGTTAAAGGTTTCGATGCCGGATACGCCAAAGTTGAGAAACTGAACCTTCGATTCGGTCAGATCATGGACATGAATCAGTTCTCCATGATGCACCAATATTACGCCAAAAAGGATACGGTGATCCTTCCGGATAACTGGAAGGACCTCGAAAAGGGGATCGACCTGACGGATCCGACCCTGGCTGAAGTACCTGCAGCCATGCAGTACCTGACGAATTATATTTCCGAGGAAGCGCAGAAGGCTGCCGGCTTGACGGGAGATGTCTGGGGAAAACCGGAATTCCTGGTCGCCAAGTTTGACTTCATCCAGAAGACCTTTACCAATCCGGATATGGTTGAGACCTTTATGTTTAATGACCTCGGCCAGCAGATTGACGGAAACAGCACCAAAGGGATTGATGCCCAGCTTGCGGAGTATTATGCCCTGGCAAAAAATCAGGAGCAGGTAGCGGAGATTAAGAAAAAGGCTTCCGACTGGGCCGCCATCATGCCCGGAATGCCGGCGCCTGATATGAAAGTTGTTGACATGCAGGGGGTTGAATATACCCTTTCGCAGTTCAAGGGCAAGTACATTTTCATCGATTTCTGGGCTACCTGGTGCGGACCGTGCAAGAAGGAGATCCCTTTCCTGAAGAAGTTGTACGAGGATTATCAGAAGAAAAACATTGTGATCATGAGCATCTCGGTAGATCAGGATAAAAAGGAGTGGGAAAAGATGGTTACCGACGAGGGCTTCCCCTGGATGCAGCTGCATGACGGCACCAAGGAGAATGATAAATATGTGGTCCGGTATATACCTTCCTTTATCCTGATTGACCGCGAAGGAAAGATCATTGATCCGAGGGCGCCGAACCCCAGCGACGCACGGCTGAGGGAAGTACTGAGCTCGTTGGAAGGGATTTAATAATAAGAAATTGGCCTCCCTGTGGTCGGCTAATTGTGGGCTAAAGCCCTAATTGGCGCTACGCGCTAATTAGCCCGAAGGGCCAATTAGTGAGGCGTTAGCCGAACCAATTAGCGACCGAAGGGAGCCAATTAGCCGACCGCAGGGAGGCCAATTAGCGAGGCGTCAGCCGAGTCAATTATTAATTATTAATTTTTGCCATGAAAAAACTACTTACCCTCCTCCTCCTCACCTGCCTCGGAGCCGGCGCCTCGGCCCAACTTTCGTACACAATCGGCAATTGGAACCCGGATTCGCTTGGAAATCAACGGATTGTTGTGGAGGTTAAGAGCCCCGCGGAGGCTGTTTATGTGAATATTCCGTGGCGGCGGAAGGATATGAATCCGCAGGATAAGGAGATTTTTGTGTATCCGGCGAACGGAGGGAAAAGGATTGCGAACGTTATCAGACTGGAGATAAACCGGGAGTTTGGGGAGATGATCTTTGAGCCGGCCTCCGGAGCGGGGACCTATTACTTCTATTATCTGCCGTTCAAGAGCAGCGGCGGCTCCTATCCGAAAGTGAACTACCTGGTTCCGGGGGACAAGAGTGATCCGGCCTGGCGGGCGAAAGCCCTGAAGCCGGCCGGTGAGTTGCCCCAGGCCACGGCCACCGAGATGCAGTCGATCAACCGGTTCCATTCGTTCTGGCCCATGGAGGTGATCGCCACCCGGACTGAAACCGCGAATTTCCTGACTTCATCGCCGGAATCGGATTTCCTGCTCTTCCCGGAGTACCGCGAATATCCGGTTAAGATGTGGACGGATCTGCCTTTGCGATGGATCCAACGGGGTGCGTTGAAGAAAATTCAGGACACCGTTCAGCAATTTGAATATTACTCCTTTCAGATCGCTGTATATGCCGCAAAGGAGGATATTTCCGATCTGGAGGTCGTTTTTTCTGATCTGTCGATGCCCGGAGGCAGTAAGATTCCCGCGGACAACCTGACCTGTTTCAATAAGGGAGGCAATAACTGGGACCAGAAGCCTTTGGTCAAGGCGGTACCGGTGGAGAAGGGAAAAGTTCAGCCGTTGTGGATCGGGGTGGATGTGCCGAAGGGGTTGGCAGAGGGGTGGTACAAAGGAATGGTTAAAGTTAAGGCTCAAGGCACAAGGCTCAAGGCTCAAGGAAAGGAAGAGGGGAGAAGTTTGAAGGAAGAAGTGGTGGGGGTGGAGTTGTGGGTGAAGGAGGGGGTTTTGGCGGATCGGGGGGACAGCAAGCCGGAGAATCATTCGAGGTTACGGTGGCTGAATTCCGATATCGGGATGGAGGATGGGATCGTGGCGGGATATGAGCCGGTTACAGTTGAGGGGAACCTCGTTAAGATACTCGGCAGGGATGTGAGGCTCGATTCCAGGGGATTGCCCGAGCAGATTTTCAGCTGGTTTGCGCCGGAGATGACAAAACTGGCTGCCAAGCCGGAGCCGGTTCTGGTTGAAGGTATGGGGTTTGAGGTGGAGATGGAAGGGAAAGAAGTAAAATCGGGGAAAGGAAATTTTAGCATAACCAAACAGTCTGAAGGGGCGGCGGAATGGACATCGGGATGGAAAGCCGGAAGCGTAAAATTTGACCTGAAGGGTCGGCTCGAGTTCGATGGGTTTCTCACCTACCGGATTGCCGTGACGGCAGATCAGGCCGTAAATCTTTCCGACCTGGAGTTTGTTATCCCGATGCGTGGCGACAAGGTTGAATACATGCTGGGGCTGGGCCAGAAGGGCGGATTTGCCCCATCGGAGTATACCTATACCTGGGATCCTTATTTCAACTGCGACGGGCCGTGGCTGGGGACTGTGAATGCCGGCCTGCAGGCAACCTTCCGTGCAGAAAATTACGAACGGCCGCTGAACACGAATTTCTATCAGCAAAAACCCCTGAACATGCCGCCCTCGTGGTACAACGGTGGAAAGGGGGGAATCCGGCTGGAGCGTGAAGGCGACGAGTACGAAGTGAGCGCCTTCAGCGGGGAGCGGACCCTGAAACCGGGAGATACGCTGCATTTCGACATCAATATGCTGATCACGCCGTTCCGGAAACTTGATCTGGCCAAGCAGTGGCACGACCGGTATTACCATAAGTTCATGCCACTGGATACCATTCAGAAGGCCGGTGCCAATACGATCAACGTGCACCATGCCACGGATATCAATCCTTACATCAACTATCCGTTTATGTTGCCCGACCTGATGAAGGCATACATCGATGCCGCCCACAGGCGGGACATGAAGGTGAAGATTTACTATACCGTGAGGGAGCTCACCAATATCTGTCCCGAGATCTGGGCGCTGAAATCCCTTGGCAATGAGATCCTTTCGTACGGTCCCGGCGGCGGCTACTCCTGGCTGCAGGAGCATCTCGACGGGAACTACATCCCGGCCTGGTTTGTTCCGGAGCTGAAGGATGCAGCCGTGATTAACACGGGAACTTCCAGGTGGCACAATTACTATCTCGAGGGGCTCGACTGGCTGACGAAGAATGTGGGTATTGACGGACTTTATATTGATGATGTGGCTTTTGACCGCAGCATCATGAACCGGGTGCGGAAGGTGCTGGAGCGGACCAATCCCGGATCGCGGATCGACCTGCACTCGGCCAACCAGTTCAATCCGCGTGACGGATTCACCAACTCGGCCAATCTTTACCTCGAGCATTTCCCCTACCTCGACCGGCTCTGGTTCGGGGAGTATTTTGATTACAACGCGAATCCGGAGTACTGGATGACAGAGGTTTCCGGAATTCCTTTCGGCCTGATGGGTGAGATGCTGCAGGATGGAGGAAACCAGTGGCGGGGCATGGTTTACGGGATGACGTCGCGGCTGCCGTGGGCCGGCAATCCCACCAATCTTTGGAAGATCCAGGACCAATTCCGAATTACGAAGTCGGAGATGTTAGGGTATTGGGTGAAGAGCTGCCCCGTGAAGACGGGAAGGCCTGATATACTTGCAACGGTGTATAAGAAGGATGGAGAAGCATTAGTGGCGATCGCCTCCTGGGCGGCGGGTCCGGCGAGGATCAACCTCGAGATCGACTGGAAGGCTCTGGGGATCGATCCGGCCAAGGCTGAACTTTATGTTCCTGCTGTGGATAAGTTCCAGGCTGAAGGGAAGCTGAAGATTGGAGAATCCTTTCAGGTGGAGGCGGGGAAGGGGTTGTTGGTGTGGATAAGATAGACGGATGACGGAGGACCGATGACGGATGACCGCAGACCGCAGACGGCGGATCGCATCTATGCCACCTCGCAGGCAATCCCGGCAGCATGGAAACGCTCGATAACGGTTTCAACCGGGTAGTTAAGGATTTCGGGTATGAGATTCTCAGTATGCAGCACCCCGAACTCCTCATATTTCGACTCTCCCAGGGTGTGATACGGCTCAAGCTGGATCTCCTGCAGATTCAGTTTTTTCATTAATCCGATGATTTCTCCGATGTTCTCTTCGGTATCGGTGATGCCGGATATGAGGGGAAATCGAAGAATGATGTGCTTATGTTCTTTAGCCAGATAATCCAGGTTTCTGATTATAACGTCGTTGGATTGGCCGGTGTGCCTGAGGTGTATATCGGGGTTAATGATTTTAATGTCAAAGAGGAAGAGATCGGTATGGGGGCTTATGGCCTTTACCGAGTCCGGATTGCCATATCCGCAGGTTTCGATGGCGGTGTGGATGCCGGCATCCTGGCAGAGCCGGAGGGATTCCAGGAGGAAATCTGGCTGCGATAGAGGTTCCCCGCCGGTGAAGGTGACCCCGCCGCCGGAGTTCCGGTAAAAGACCAGGTCCTTGGATACGATGGTCAGTAGTTCCTTTGCGTCCAGCGAATATCCAGTAAGATTGAGGGCTTCGTGATAGCAGACATCAAGGCAGGTTCGGGAGGTACAGGCCCTGCATTTATCATAATTAATTAATACAGAACCATTTATAGGGGTTATTGCTCCCCGGGTGCAGGCTTCGGTGCATCGGTGGCAGGCTTTGCAGCGGAAACGGATATACCGTACCTGCGGCATTGCGGAGTGCGACTCGGGGTTGCAGCACCAGCTGCAGCGGAGGGGGCACCCTTTCATGAACACCAATGTGCGGATGCCGGGCCCGTCGTGGACCCCGAAATGCTGGATATCGAAAAGTGTGCCCTGCGACATCCTACAGCAGGTGTTCCGTTCGGCAAATGACCTGATCCTGAAGGGCCTTGCTCATCTCCACCCAATAGGCGGAGAATCCGGCCACCCGCACAACCAGGTCGCGGTAGTTCTCCGGATGCTCCTGCGCATCGCGCAGCATGTTGGAGTCCACCACGTTGAACTGGACATGAAAGCCGGGATTCTCGAAATAGGTCTTGATCAGGGCCAGCAGGTTTCTGGATCCGGACTCACCGCTGAGGGCAGAGGGATGGAACTTCAGGTTCAGCAGCCCGCCGCGGATCTGGGTATGGTCGACCTTCGAGGAAGAGCGGATCACGGCGGTTGGGCCGTGTTTATCGGATCCGGGAAAGGGTGAGGTGACCCCGTCGGCCAGCGGCTCGCCCTTCAGCCGTCCATCCGGAAAAGCCTCGCAGACCTTGCCGAAGGGCACCGGGGTGGAGATTGCGAGCATCGAAGGATCGTAGGGCTTGCCCAGATAGTTGTTCTGGCCCCTTACCCACGTGCAGTATTCGTTGAAGAGGTCGAGGAATATCGAGTCGACATATTCCTCATCGTTGCCCCAGTGCGGAACCGAGAGCGCCTTTCTGCGCAGCCCCTCGAATCCCTGCCAGTTGTCCTGCACGGCATAGCGCAGCTCGTCGAAAGTGCAGGCCTGGTCCTCGAAGCAGAGCTTTTTGATCACCGCCAGCGAGTTGGCCACGTTGACCATGCCCGATGAGAGAGTCGTGACGGACTGGTTCAGGATTGCGCCACCATCGTCCATGTTTTTTCCCCGGCCGATACAGTCCTGCACGAATACGCTGCAGAAGATGAGCGGCACGGTATCGCGGTGGGCCAGCATCACGAAGTTCCAGTATTGCTGCCAGTTACGGACAGCGCTGTGCATACTATCGAGGTAATATTGACGGATCTCTTCAAAAGTTTTGAGACGGCGCTCGTCGAACATGCGGATGCCGGTGACCGGATCCTTGCCGCCGTTCATCACCAGGTCGATGATTTTGCCGTGGTTTACGAAGCCCGCCTGGACGATGCCGTACGACATGCCCTGCAGGGTGGGCTCTGTGCATCCGCCCATGGCGCAGTGCTTGCGGATCACTTCGATGGGCAGTCCGCTGGTTTTTAGTTCGTGCTGCTCATAGGTTTTCTGGTTGAAAAATGCCGGATACCCGACGCCGGTTTTTACGCATTCGGCGGCTTTCATCAGGAACTGGTCATCGAGCCGGTCATCATACCAGACCGACAGGGTAGGCTGGGTCATCTGCATGTTGATCTGGGCCTGCAGGATGGCGCGGGAAATCTCGTTGGCGGCGGGGTTTCCGTGTTCATCGGTGCCTCCCAGGATCAGGTTCTGATAGAGGTTTCCGTGGCCCAGTCCCTGCCAGCTGAGGCTGGCGATGTATTCGATCTGGGTCATTTTTACAAACAGTTCCTCGAACAGGGAGACCGCTTCGGTAAAGTTTGTTTTTACATCGGACTTGAACCAGGGGAACAGGATGCGGTCGAGCTTTCCGGGCGAATACCCCAGGTGGGAACCCTCCATATGTCCGAGCAGGTAGGTGAACCAGAAGGACTGGACGGCTTCGCGGAAATTCCGCGGCGGCTCCATCGGTACGCGGCCGCAAATGTCGGCCAGCTGCAGCAGCTCATGCTTTCTTACGGGATCAGGCTCGGTGAGGGCGAGCCGGCCGGCTTCCTCCGCATAGTTTTTTGCAAATCCGATGGCGCCTTTGAGGACCGTGATGGCGCTCCGCCAGAAATGCAGCTTGCCCGCTTCGACAATATTTTCGGGTTGAAAATCACGGATCCGCTTTTCAATATCGTGAATGATAGACTGATACCCTTTCCGGATGGCGGTATCGAAGTCGAGGATCAGCCTGCCTTCCGGACAGGGTTCATGCGGTGCGGTATATAGCCCGATTTTCCAGCCGTTTTCAATGAATCCGGCCTCACTGAAATGTGTTTTCCATAGCTTGTCGCCCTGTGCCATAAAGCATTTATCCTCCCAGTATTCGCAGATTCCCCGGAAATCCTGCAGGTCCGGTTCGCTGATCAGGAATTTCCCCGATATCACGCGGAGCCCCTTCTCGGCAGCCTCCTGCATCACGCGGGCCACGCCGCCGCCCTGACCGGTTTCAGCATGTTTGGCCTGGGCATCCTGTTCCTGTTTGCGCATCTCGCGCAGGAACGGTTCCGCTGCGTAATTGGCATAGGGGATGGCGCCGCGGATGTAGCGGGTTTTGTTCCCGGCCAGCCGGTCGTTCGGGTGGATCACCGGGGTGATGTTTTCCAGGGCGTGGGCGTGGTTCAGCGCCCGGCGCTCCTGAACCTCCATGCCGTCGGTCTTCCTATGGGAATCAGTCAGCAGGCGGATATATTCGATATCCACCATGAGCGGCGCGCTGAGGTAGCGGGACTTGAGGAACGAGGAGTGTTCGGTGGAGGGGATGGAGGTTATTTCTCTGGGGGTCATGGGATAAAAGATTTGCTGATTTGTTGATTTGTTGATGTGGTGATTGGGTATGAGGTAGGAGGTTTGGGTTATAGGGCGCCGGAACTGTCATCCCGGCGAAGGTCGGGATCCCCAGCCTCGGAGCATTTGGCAGGAGATCCCGACTTTCGTTTGGATGACATCGAAGAGCCCCGTACCCAACAACTGATACCTGAAACCCGATACCAAATATACCCCGATTTTCTGTGTCTGACTATTTTCTCAGGTATTCAAGGATACGGTTGAGTTTGGCCGGTGACAAACTGGTTCAGCCATTTCCCGGCCAGGTCGGGCCAGGTTTCGGCAGCCGGGTTGCCCGGGCGAACGCCGTAGCCATGACCGCCTTTGGGGAGGAAATGAAGCTCGACCGGCACTTTGGCATCGCGCAGGGCACCGGCCATCACCAGAGCGCTGTTACCATAGGGATCATCCGCGGTTTCAAAGAGAAACATCGGGGGTGTCCGGGCATCTACCTTTAACTCTGGTGTCAGGCTTCGATCGGGCCCCTGATCGAGGTAGGCCGGATAGATGAGCATTGTAAAATCGGGCCGGGCAGAGAAGTTATCGGCCTCGTCGACCGGTTCGTATGTTTTATCCCGATAGCGCGTGCTGGTTCTGGCCGACAGACTACCGCCGGCCGAGAATCCCATGATCCCGATCTTTTTCAGGTAGGGGGCGCGGTTGCAGTATTCATTTCTTACCACCCGCAATGCCCGCTGCGCATCCATCAGGGCGCCGGCCGGATTGCCGGGAACGCGGTAGTGAAGGACAAACGCGGTGATCCCGAGGCTGTTCAGCCAGCTGGCCACCTCGTAACCTTCGAGGTCGATGGCCAGGATGGAGTATCCGCCGCCTGGACAAACCACAACCCCAACGCCGGTGGAGTTTCCGCCATAGGGCTCAAAAACCTCCAGGACAGGATCGGTGACGGCTGCAACGCGGGTAACATTCCCGCCATGATCGGTACTGATCACATCGGGGGATTTGGGGTGGGATTCGGAGGGAACTGTAGTGGGCCAAAGGCTTATAATCTTTGTGGGTTGAGCGGATGAAGAAGGCGAAAGATAAAAGGCGAAAGGCGAAAGAAAGATAAAAGAGAATAAGATTTTAAGAGGGTGTGGCATGGGGGTGAGGTTGAGGTGAATAAAGATAGGGGATTTTTTGGCGGCGAATTGCTATTTTAAGGGGTTTTAACACGGAGGTGGGTTGCTGTTTGATGATCCGGTCCCCGCTTCCGCGGGGATGACAATAGTTCAGGTTACCCTCGGAGGGCACCCCTCTCCCGTGAGCTTGCGAACGCGGGAGAGGGGACGGGGGTGAGGTGGATCGGATGTTTCAAAATTCGGGTGTAAGGGTTAGGTTGAAGTATAAAGATATTACAGTTTTATGAAAAAATTTCTAATTCTTTTAGTATCAGGGTGCCTGATGTTTTTGTCAGGCTGCAGGACGGCAACGGATCAGTCGATCACCTTTGTGGGCGGCACTTCCCGCTGGATCTTTTCGAATGGAATCGTGAGCGTGGTGGTGAAACCGGCGCAGGGGATTTATGAAATCTGGCGAACCGGATCCCGTAGGGACGCATACATGCGTCTCCCCCAAAAAATGGTGGTGAGTGAGGCCTATCTGAGGATCGATAAGGATTCGACGAATGAGCCGGGCAGGAGTTTCGACCATTCCCTGTCGGATTTCATGCATGGGGGGGAGTCGGGGAAGTACCTGACGGTGACCAGCTCGATGGAGGGGAGGCCGGGGCTGGGGGTGCGGTTCGGATTGCTGCCGGGCAGGGATTTCGTGGTGATCGACGGCGGGATCATGAATACCGGCACCGATGTGATGCAGGTCCGGGAGATCAGCGTGCTGACCGGCGGACTGCTGTACGGCGGCCGGAAGCTTACACCCGGGTTCCGCATGCTGGACGGCAACGGCGGGGGCGAGGATACGCGGGTTACCCAGAAGCCGGAGATGGAGTGCCGGAACAATTTTTTGTTGACCTGGGGAAAACCGGACCGCCGGGAGGTATTAGTTGCAGGGGGAATCACGTATACCGAAATTGAAAAATTCGTACACATTGTTCCCGTAGGGGCGTCCCGGCGGGCGCCCGTGGATGTTCCCGTAGGGGCGCACCGCGTGCGCCCGGGGAAGGCGGTTAATGTTGAATCGGTTGAACCGGTTGAACCGGTTGAAATGGTTGGGGTGCGGAGCGGCAACCCGTATCGTTGGGAAACCGGATACGGAAAAAAATACGATGAAATTTTGTACGATAAGGAGGCCGTTGTACTCGGCATATCAGGGTTAAAAATGGGTAAAGATTATGTGCTGAACCTGGCCTGGAGCGACGATGCAGATACGCGGAAACAGTCGGTGGCCTGGGAAGGCATAGACGGGGTGCTGCATACGCTGCTGGAGCCCCGCAAACTGCCGTCGCACGGAGCGGGCGAGGCTCCGGAGGAGATCCGGTTTAACCTGCCGGCCGGGGCGGTCACAGGGGATACGCTGAAGATTCATATCCGGAATGAGGGTGGGATCAATGCAGTGGTGTGTGATGTCAGCGTGACGGAAGGCAACGTAAAGGAGAGCCTCAGCGGGGTGGCGAAGCCGGTGGATGCGGCGGTTTCAGAGCCGGAAAACCTGAGGATGAACCTGTATGCACAGGACCCGGTGGGCAAGCGGGTGGATCCGGGAAAATCCTGGTTTCCGGAGGATGCGTTTTATGTTTCGGTAGGACATAATAATCCCTTTGAGGCGCTGGAACAGTATGGAGATGTGCTTAAAGATTTTCAAAATATTGATCTTGAATATTATACATTCCCAACTGTGTGCCTGTGGTATGCCCAGCACAAGGGGTATGGCGACGGACCGGCTGTGAACGATGCGCCCGGCGCGGTAGCCGAGATGGACCGGGCGGTTAAATCAGGGTTCCTCCGGTATGTGCCGGTATCGATCCGGCTGGTTCCGGATGCCTATGAGGAGAACAACGAGCAGGGCTGGTGGGACGAGAAGCACTGGCAGATGTACGGTACCGGAAAGTTCGCCAATCCGCCGGACGGCAACGTGGATGTGGCTCCCGGCCATTATAAGAAGCCCTATGAGACCACGGCAAAATGGGCACAGGCGATTATTGACCGGGGCGGAATTCCGCTCACCTATTTCCAGACCGGCCGCCGTTCGGATGATTATGCGGAGGCTTTTCCTGAACATATGCTCTGGAACCGGTCCGATGCCACGGTGCCGGATCAGGACTGGATGAAAAAGGGGAAGGGCAGCTACGATTTTACCGATCCGGGCTTTCAGGCGCACATGCGGGAGGTTTACAAAAACCTGCACGACGGTGGGGTGAAAGGGCTTATGTATGATTATCCGTATACCGGCTGGGCGGCCTTCGGAGGGATGGAAGATGTCTATTCCACCACCGCTTCGGCCTACCGGACGGTTTTCCAGCTGGCCCGCACGGGGCTGGGGCCGGAGGCTTTCCTGGATGAGCGGAACCTCGACCATGGTTCCGATATAACGCTCGGGATCGTATCCTCGCAGCGGATCTGGGGGGATACCGACCGGATGTCGCCCCTGATGATCTCCCGCGGGGCGCTGCGCTGGTATAAGAACCGGAAGGTTGTGAGCTACGACATGGACGCCAAGAACCTGCTGAAGGCCCAGCCGGCCGGAAGCGACGGGGTAAGGAAATTGCTGACCCTTATGTACACCACCTGCGGCAGGTTCCTGATGGCCAACAGTTTCGACCGGCTGTCGCCTGAGCTCGTGCACGACCTTTCGAGGATCTTTCCCTACCCGGATTCATGGATTTCGGCCCGACCGGTAGATGCTTTCAGTTCAAAATATCCGGAGATATTCGTTTTCAGGGTGCAGCCCGGCTGGTATCAGATGGTGGTTTATAATCCCAATGATCAGCATCCGGCGATAAAAACCATCCGGTTTGATTCTCCTGATTATTTCGGAGCCCTTGACCTGGAAGCTGATCAAAAATATTATGCCTATGAATTCTGGGATAACCGTCTGGCTGGCCTATTCAAGGGCTCCGATTCACTCCGGCTTGAATTAAGGCCGGGTGAAGCTAAGATGATATCAATCAGGCAAGTGGCGGATCGTCCGCAATTATTGTCATCCGACCGGCACATTATGCAGGGAACAATTGAGACCCGTGATATACATTGGGACCCGGAGACTCTTAAGCTTACCGGTCAGGTCAATCTGGTGCAGGATGAAAAAATGAGCCTGACCTTTGCCAATAATGGATACCGTCTGACAGGTGCATCGGTGGAGGGCGGAGTTGCTGCCCTTTCCGCTGATAATCGGGATCAGTTGTGTGGTGTCACCATGGCTGCCGACATACCCGGATGGAAGAGAATAACCACACTGTGGGTTAAAAAATAAAGTTCATTTGGTTGTAAATCCCGACTAACTTATCCATGTTTCCTAATCAGAAAGAGAGTATCAAATGAATGACAGGAATCATTTGTGGAATCCATTATATCCGGCACTCTTTCTGTTGCCGGGTGTTTTCTTGATCAGCTGCTCATCAAATCCCGGCGACACGGTAATCATTAAGAATAGCAATTTCAGGTATGAGATCGCATCCGACGGAAAGAACCTTCATTTCACGGATCTGGCAACCGGAGTCGATTATCTGGATTCGAAAACTATAACCTGGTGTGCCAGTACGGTTAAGGATGGAGTGCAGTATACTTGTACCTCAATTGCATTGAAAGGAAAACGCATTCATCTGGAATTCGGTTCGGGGAAAGTTACGGCTACTGTTCTTCTCAATACATTGACAGACCGCATCACTGGTCGGGTTGCTTCAGTACAGGGAGATCCGGAATCCCTGACTTTTTTAAACATTCCCCTCACTCTGGAAGGCATGCCGTATGAACCATTCGCTGCCTGCGTGCTCTCGATGAACCTGTTTACCCATGTCCGTGAACTGCCTGCCCTGCAATCCCATTTATGGGCAACCTGTTATAAAAGATTTGGGCTGAAAGGAGCCGAAATCACGCTGCTGGGTGTTCCGCAGGAAAAAATCCTGCCGGTCATCCGTGACGTTATGACGCACGCTAATGATGTTCCCTATTCCGATAAGGGTGGAGCATGGGCCTTACAACAGAAAGAGGGGTTTGGCTCCTACCTTATGAACTTTGGAACTCTTACAGAAGAAACTGTGGATGAATGGATTGAAATGTGCCGGAGCCTGGGATTTAATCAGATAGACAGCCATGGCGGAGGTGGGTTTTTCAGGTTCGGTGATTTTGAGCTCAATGCTGAGAAATGGCCGGGCGGATGGGACTCTTTCAAGCGGATAAATGACCGTCTGCACGCTGCCGGGATATCTTCCATCTTTCATACCTATGCCTTTTTCATAGATAAGAATTCCGGGTATGTAACTCCCGTCCCGAGTGAAGATCTGGGCTATTTCAGCACTTTTACACTTGTTGAGCCTTTTGAGGAGGGCGACAGTGTGATGGTTGTCAAAGAATCTACCGCCAACATTTCAACCACCACCGGGTTTTTCGTCAGGAACAGCCTTTCATTAAAAATAGGTCAGGAACTGGTTGAATTCCGCGGGGTCACTCTGACGCCTCCTTATCAGTTTACCGGGTGCCGACGGGGGGCCAACGGAACGAGATCATCCTCATTTAATCCTGGTGAAAAAGTATTTCACCTCCGTGAGATGTTTGGCAGGTTTGTTCCCGGACCCGAAACCCCTTTGTTCAGGGAGATCGCTGGACGAACCGCGCAAATTGTCAGCGATTACGGATTCGACGGGATCTATTTCGATGCAATTGATGGCAGCGATATTCTGGACAATGGAGAGAACGCGTGGTACTATGGCACCAAGTTTATTTTCGAGGTAGCCAAACAATTAAAACGACCGGTTGGGATGGAGATGAGCGCGATGCAGCACCATTGGTGGCATTATCGTTCACGGTGGCAGGCCTGGGACCGTCCGGTAAGGGGATATAAGCGGTTTGTCGACATCCATTCGGCAGCAATAAAATCGACACGACTCTTTCTTGCTCCAACCATTAAACCCAATGAATATGAGCATGGCCTCTGGCGGGGCCATATCCCGCTCATTACTAAGTATGCTTCCGTTGAAAACGGGGGATTGCTTCTTCCGCTCCATATGGGATGGTGGGGAAATCAAACTTGGAACCCTCCGCAGGTGGAACCGACTTTTCCCGACGACATCGAGTATCTGTGCTGTAAAATGATCGGCAACAACGCTGGCCTTTCGATGCTGGGTGGTGTGGACGAGAAAAATCTGGACGCAAATCCGCTTTTCCGGCGGTTGACTGCCATCATCAAACAATATGAGGAGTTGCGGCACCAGAATTATTTCAGCGACCCGATTCGTGCTTTGCTTCGTGAACCCGGCAAAGAATTCACATTGTTTCAGCGGGAAAACGGAGAATGGAACCTCAGACCGGTAGCCTATCAAAAACATAAAGTTGCCGGAACCGGCCACCCTTCATCACACTGGATTGTCAGGAATGATTTTGGGGAACAACCCGTAAAACTCAGGATTGAACCCCTGATGTCGGTGAAACCATTCAATGATCCGGCAAATGTCGTGATAGCCGATTTTTCAGAAGAGAAACAATTCATTCAGGAGGGAAGTGCTGCCGGTGTTTCGGGCGGCATAATTTCTTCATCAGAAAAATCAATGGGCGGGACAAGCAGCGGACGATTTTATGCAAGTGCACCCCAATCCTCTTCCGGAGAAGGTATGTGGATCAAAATGGAGAAAAAATTCGAACCCTGGCTGGATATCTCAAAAAACCAGGCACTTGGTGTTTGGGTTAGGGGTGACGGCCAGGGAGAGCTTCTGAATCTCAGGATTGAAAGTCCGGCTCACCTTTCTTTTGGCGCCCGGGGCGATCATTTTATTAAGATCGATTTCACCGGATGGAAGTATTTTGTGCTGGTTGAAATTGAATCCTCGGAATTCAGTAACTATATCTGGCCCGATTCGGGCTTTTACGTGTATGATTCGTTCCGGCATTCGGTGCAATTCAATGCAGTGGATAAGTTGCAACTGTGGTATAATAACCTGCCGGCCGGCGGAGAGGTTAACTGTTTGATCGGCAGTATTAAAGCTTTGCCAATGGTTCCGGAAACCATTCAGGATCCGTGCCTCACCCTGGGCGGTGAAAGAATCATTTTTCCGGTCCGGATGGAATCGGGTATGTACCTGGAATTCCGCTCGGCAACCGATTGTAAATTGTTTGGTTCTAAAGGAGAATTCTTGCAAGAGGTTCCCATCGAAGGCAAAGTGCCTGTACTCAGGGAGGGAGATAATCAGATCTCATTCGAATGTAAAGGATCCGGCGGAGTCAATGCAAGAGTCCAGGTTACTGTCATTGGTGAGGGGAATCCGTTGGAGGACAAATAATCACCAGTCTGAGTCTCTGTGAATTGAATATCAATGGTGGATTATGGTTTTCCTAAACCGGAAAAACGCTGTAAGTTTATCACGTGAATCTCTCTTTTAAACATGGAATAATTATGAGGAAATCAGGATTTGTATTTTCCCTGTTTGTATTGATATCCTTCGTTTGGTCGTGCAAGCGGGAGACTCCGGATGTCAGGATCATTCCGGAACCTGCACAGATGACCATTGAACCCGGGATGGTTTCCTTTCCGGCGAATATGCCGATTTACACCTCTTCCGATGATTCCCTCCTGCTGGTTGCCGCAGGATATCTTGGCGGCAGGGTGGGAATACATGGATATAAGATCGGTATACCGGCTGCGGGGCACAGTATCTATTTGGAACTGGTGCCACCGGCTGCGGGAAAAAATCCGGAAGGGTATACCCTGGTGACCGGTAAAACCGGTATCATCCTTCAATCAACCAGTGCGCGTGGCGTTTTTTATGGCATTCAAACCCTGTTGCAGTTGCTTCCTCCGGAGGTTTATGAGGAAGGCGGCCTGAAAAAGCAGTCCGGCATCCGGATACCCGCAGTGAATATTCAGGATGAACCCCGATATGCCTGGCGCGGTATGCATCTCGACGTGGGCCGGCACCTGTTTTCGGTTGAGTTTATCAAGAAATATATCGATCTGCTTGCCATGCACAAGATGAATGTGTTCCACTGGCACCTGACCGAGGACCAGGGTTGGCGCATCGAAATAAAAAAGTATCCACGGCTTACGGAGATCGGTTCCATGCGGAAAACGGCCGATGGGGGAACCTATGGCGGGTTTTACACGCAGGATCAGATCCGCGAAGTGGTTGCCTATGCTGCCAGCCGCTTTGTCGATGTGATGCCCGAGATCGAGATGCCTGGGCATTCGGTTGCCGCACTGGCAGCTTATCCGGAGCTTTCCTGCACCGGCGGCCCGTTTGAGGTGCGCACCAAGTGGGGCGTTTCCGACGACGTATACTGTGCCGGGAAAGAGCGGGTTTTTGAATTCAACCAGGATGTTTTATCGGAAGTGATTGGTTTGTTTCCGTTCAACTATGTTCATATCGGAGGCGATGAGTGTCCGAAGGTGCGTTGGGACAAATGCCCCGACTGCCAGAAAAGGATGCGTGAGGAGGGGTTGAAGGATGAGATGGAGCTGCAGTCCTATTTTATCCGGAGGATCGAGAAGTTTTTGGAGACTAAAGACCGGAGACTGGTTGGCTGGGATGAGATTCTCGAAGGCGGGATCGCTCCGGCAGCCACGGTGATGTCGTGGCGGGGAGTGGCCGGCGGGATTGAGGCGGCCAAACAGGGGCATGACGTGATCATGTCGCCCACCTCGCATTGTTATTTCGATTATTATCAGGGTGACCCGAAGTTTGAGCCCAGGGCCATCGGCGGATACCTAACCCTGGAGAAGGTTTATTCCTATGAGCCGACCCCGGAGGAGCTTACGCCGGAGGAGGCAAAGCATGTGATGGGTGCCCAGGCCAATGTATGGACCGAATATATCCCGGATGAAAAGCAGGTGGAATACATGGCTTTGCCCCGCATGAGCGCCATGGCGGAGGTGGTTTGGACGCCGAAGAATTTGCGTGATTATGAGAAGTTTTCGCACCGGATGGTTCGCCACTATGAACGGCTCGACCAGATGAAGGTTAACTACCGGGTTCCGACACCGGTGACCAGGGCTGAATCCTTTGTTTTCACCGACAGCCTGGTTATCAGCCTGCACAATTCCGTTCTGGGTGCCGAGATCCTGTACAGTCTCGATGGATCGGATCCGATGACCGGCGGACAGGTTTACACGGAGCCTCTGGTTATCCGCAAATCCATTCTGATCAAGGCGGTTACCCGCATGAAATCGGGACATGCATCGGTTCCCGTTGAGATTAAGACAGAGATGAGATGATTTACGATTTACAATTGACGTTTTACGAATTGGCCATAAAGTTAATTAGGAGCGTTGTCATCCCCGCGAAAGCGGGGACCGGTTCCTCTGCGTACCGCTCTTTATGGGACGCGGTCCCCGCTTTCGCGGGGATGACAAGTGCTTCGATATTGCTGTTCGGCTGGGGCACGCGGTCCCCGCTTTCGCGGGGATGACAAGTGTACCAAGGCAACCCGAACCAGCAACCGGCAACCGGCAACCAGATTTAACCAGTAACCAGCAACATGACTGACCTTAACAACCTTATCTCCAACTTCCGCATCGCCGGCACGGTGTCGTCGATTGCGCCTTACGGCTCGGGCCATATCAATGATACGTACAGGGTGTGTACGATTGAGCCCGATCAGTTTGATTATATCCTTCAGCGCATCAACCATAAGATATTCAAGAATGTTCCGGCTTTGATGGAAAACATCGAACGGGTTACGAAACATATCAGGATAAAACTGGAAAACACACCCGGCGCGGATCCCAACCGGGAAGGTCTGACGCTGATCATGGCCAACGATGGGAAATCCTATTATCACGATGCCGAGGGTAACTTCTGGCGGGTTTATATTTTCATTTCTGATAACCAGAGTTACGACATCGTGGATTCGCCAGAGAAAGCATACATGGGCGGCCAAATGTTCGGGAAATTCCAGGCGATGATAGCGGATCTGCCGGGCGGGCCGCTGAATGAGACGATCCCGAATTTCCATAATATCGAATGGAGGCTTGAGACTTTCCGGACGACTCTCGAACGCGATCCGGTTGGCCGGGCCGGTCTGGTGAAGGGTGAAACGGAGTTTGTGCTGGAGCGCGCCTTTGAGATGGGCACCATCCTGCGCCTGGGCCGGGAGGGAAAGATCCCTTCACGGATCACCCATAATGATACCAAATTCAATAACGTACTGCTTACATCGGAGGATAAAGGTCTGTGTGTTATCGATTTAGATACGGTGATGCCCGGATATGTTCATTACGATTTTGGCGACAGCATCCGGACCTCGACCAATACCGGGGCCGAGGATGATCCGGATCTGACAAAGGTGGAGATGGATATCCGGCTTTTTGAAGGGTACACCAAAGGATTCCTGGAGGAAACCCGCAAAACCCTTACCCCGGTTGAGCTGGATAATCTGGCTCTCGCCGGGAAGCTGCTTCCCTACATGATTGGCCTGCGATTTCTGACTGACTATGTTGACGGGGATAACTATTTTAAGGTCAAGCATGCGCATCATAATTTGCAGCGGGCGAGGGCGCAGTTTAAATTGTTGCGGAGTATGGAGGGGCAGTTTGGGGAGATGCGGGAAATCGTGACGCGTGAATCGTAACGCGTGACGCGGGAGAAGAGGAGCGTAAGATAGAGACGGTTGAGATTCGCTATTGTTTTATGTAGCGAATGAGGCTCTGGAGCATTCTGCGAATTCGATCACAATCATCATAATGGTGGGAAAGATCTTCTCCGCAAAATTCTAATCGTTCACAAATGATCAATTGTGTTTCAAGTTCTGCCAGAGATCCCAGAGAAATGTACAGGAACTGGACAAAGTTTCCAAACATCCATCTTTTTATGAATCATAGCTGTAATTTTAGTGTTACTAGTATAGATGCTGTTTTACCCACCAAATGGAGAAACTTATGAAATTTTTTTTTACTGAAACCTCTAAATCACGCGTCACGCGTCACGCGTCACGTCTTTCGCGTCACGCGTCACGTGTCACGATCATTCTCGCAATAGCAGCGTGCTCCACCTTACAGCAGCCTGTGCCAAAGGCTCCTCCCGGCGGCGGTGGTGAATTAAATCCCCAGCTCAGAACGAATAGTGCTTCGCTGCAAGCCTGGCAGGGCATGCGCTTCGGCATGTTCGTCCATTGGGGCCCGATCTCGCTGAAGGGGACGGAGATAGGCTGGTCGAGAGGCCGGGAGGTGCCGATATCGGAATATGACAGCCTCTATTTACGGTTCAATCCGGAACTTTTCAATGCCGATGAATGGATTTCCGTGGCGAAGGAGGCGGGCATGAAGTATTTCGTGATTACCTCGAAGCATCACGACGGATTTTCGATCTGGCCCTCAAAGTATACCGATTATGATATTGAGAACACGCCTGTAAAGCGGGACGTACTGAAGGAGATGGAGCTGGCGTGTGAAAAGCAGGGAATCCTCTTCGGGACCTATCATTCGATCCTCGACTGGCACCATCCCGACTATACCACCCGGTATCGCGATCCGCGCCCGGTGGAAGGATCGGACATGAAGAAATACAAGGAGTTCCTGTTTAACCAGGTGAAGGAGCTGATTGTGGATTATCATACGAACATCCTTTGGTTCGACGGGCAGTGGGAAGCTTCCTGGACGCATCAGGACGGGATGGAACTCTATAAATACATCCGCGACCTGCGCGATGATATCCTGATCAACAACCGGGTGGACAAGGGCTTCAAGGGGATGGCCGGCATGACCGACAGCATTGCAAAGTATGCCGGGGATTATGGGACACCGGAACAGCAGATTGGCGGGTTTAACCGGGATTATCCCTGGGAATCATGCATTACCGTGGGGGATCAGTGGGCGTGGAAGAATGTGGAAAAGTTGAAAAGTGTTAAAGTGGTAGTAGAGACTCTGATCAAGACGGTGGGAGGGGATGGGAATTTGCTGCTGAATGTGGGTCCGATGCCGGATGGAAGGATTGAGCCACAGCAGGTGGATCTTTTACGGGGTGTGGGGGAATGGCTGAAGGTGAATGGAGAAGGAGTATACGGGACCCGTGGCGGGCCGTTTCTGCCTACTGACCGGATGGCATCCACCTGCAAGGAACAGTTCATCTACCTGCATGTGATGGATCCCTCTCTGAAGGAGATCGTATTGCCCATGCCGCAGGGCGTGAAGGCAACACGGGTCAGCATTCTCGGGGGTAAAACGGTCAGCTATGACAACCGCGAGCGGCAACTGGTAATCAGAGTTCCGCAAAATCTTCCGGATTCACCGGCGTACGTACTAAAAATCAGGATAAACAGAAAGGCCGTCGAGCTTGAGCCGATGGAGATCAAATGATACAGAGAAGATACAGAAGATATTGGTTTTTTGCCGTTACTCTTGCAATCCTGGTTTCGCCGGGATTTGCATCAGGAGTGGTGGGTTCCTGGGACAATCGTACAATTGTTGCAACACAATACGGAGAGGTCAGGGGAATGGCCGACATGCATTCCACCTGGTCCTGGAGAGGAATACCCTATGCAGCTCCACCCGTGGGATCCCTCCGCTGGAAGGCACCCATGGCGCCTGAGTCCTGGCAAGGTATCCGCCCTGCCATCAGTTTTGGCAGTTCGGCAGCCCAGTATCTTCCGGTGATCGGGCCCCTGGGCTCCGAGGATTGCCTGTATCTGAACATCTGGCGGCCAAAAGGGAAAGAGATCGGGCTGCCCGTGTATGTTTTCATTCATGGCGGCGGAAACTCGATCGGCACCGGCGCCTCTCCCGATTATTCGGGCGATGTGTTCGCAAGCCGGGCGAAGATGGTGTATGTTACGGTGAATTACCGCCTTGGGGTTTTCGGTTGGTTCCGGCACCCGGCCATTACCGGGTATGGATCTCCTGAGGATCAGAGTGGAAATTTCGGCACCCTTGACCTGATTCAGTCCTTGCGGTGGATTCAAGAAAATATTACCTCTTTTGGCGGTGATCCGGGCAATGTTACCATTGCCGGAGAATCTGCCGGAGCCATGAACGTGCTCTCCCTGCTCACGGCGCCGGCTGCAGCCGGCCTTTTTCACCGCGCCGTGGCGGAAAGCGGACTGGCTGTAATGAGGACGACCGCGGATGCGGAAAACAAGAGTCTGACCCTCCTGTGCAATCTGCTGGTAGCGGATGGCAACGCGCCCGACAATGAGGCCGCCAGGACTTATGCGCAATCCATGAGCGCTTTTGATATCAATGTGTACCTGAGGTCAAAAATACCGGCCGAGCTTTTCAAAGGCATTCCCACCATGATTGGAGGGATGGCGCAATGGCCTTCGCTCTTCAACGATGGAACCGTTTTGCCTGCATCGGGATATGGTGTCTTTGCCACGGGTACCTGGGCGAATAAGGTGCCGCTTCTTATCGGGGTAAATAAGGATGAAATCAAACTGTTCCGTTTCCTGATCAAGGATCCCGAGCCGGGAACCCGGTATTATGAGCTTCTGTCCCGATATCAGTCCCTGATGTGGCGATCTTATGGGCTGGATACGGTAACGATGGCCATGACGGCCAACAGGGATATCCCTCCCGTCTATGCCTACCGGTTCGACTGGGGCAGTGAGGATGCGGCAGGAATCAGCGTGCTGCCGGGGAAACTCGGGGCTTTGATGGGGTCGCACCACTATGCGGAGATTCCGTTTTTTCTGGGTACCGGATCCAGCCAGATTTCGATGCTTGCCGGCCGCTCCTTCTCGGTTCAGAACCGGCAGGGAAGGGAAAAACTGACTGGTTTATGCATGTCCTATCTGGCGAATTTCGCGAGGAGCGGCAACCCCAACGGAGAGCTCCTTCCGGCATGGACCCCCTGGAATCCGGCCACCGGGTCGGATAAATACCTGATTCTTGATGCCTCGTTTAAGGACCTCAGGATTTCGAGGGGTTCCGATATAGTGACCCTGCAATCGGTAAAGGATCTGATAAACAGAGAGCTCAGTGAGCCCGAACGAACCGAATTCCTTAAGGTCCTTTCAGCGTCCAGACTATTCGGGTTTTAGAACAATCTCAGCATTGGTGCGTTTTAACGGCATGAAATTTAAATCAGTCATTTATTATGTATTTTTTTGCCTCTGGTTCATTCCAGTGGGGAGCCTGGCTGGCGAGGAGGAGCGATTCTCGGTCAGCGGGCATATTAAAGATTCAAAAACAGGGGAGATCCTGATCGGGGCAACGGTTTCCATCCTGAATAATGGCACCGGTACAACGACCAACCAATACGGGTTTTATTCCGTCAAGCTTGAGGCCGGGTCCTATAACCTCCGGTTTTCATACCTCGGATATGAACCCCTGGATGCTACAGTTGAACTGAAGAATAACCTCCATAAAGATGCTGAGCTAACCCCCAGGGCTACCACCCTGGCAGAAGTGCTGATCACCGGAAAAAGTACCAGAACGGCAGTAAACAATCTTGAAATGGGATCAATACAGCTCGATATCAAGCAGTTAAAGTCTGTACCAGTACTGTTTGGGGAACGGGATGTGCTGAAAGGCATTCAGCTTCTTCCCGGGGTTAGTCCGAGCAGCGAGGGGAGCAGCAACTATTTTGTCCGCGGGGGCGAGGCCGACCAGAATCATGTTCTGCTCGATGAGGCCCCGGTATACAACCCTTCACATTTGCTGGGATTCTTCTCGGTATTTAATTCCGATGCCATCAAGGATGTCAAGTTATACAAGGGCGGGATTCCGGCTGCCTATGGAGGCAGGGCCTCTTCGGTACTGGATATCCGCATGCGCGACGGCAATTCCAAAGATTGGACGGCAACCGGCGGTATCGGGCTGATTGCCTCGAGGCTGACGGTGGAGGGGCCGATTGTGAAGGACCGCGGATCCATTCTTGTTTCGGGCCGCCGAACCTATGCCGACGTGGCTCTCAAGGCGGTTACCGATGATGCCGACAGCCTCACGTTCTATTTTTATGATTTTAACCTGAAAGCCAATTATGAGCTTGGATCCCGGGACCGCATCTACATATCGGGCTATCTGGGGCGTGATATTTTCACCCGGAAGGAGGCCGGTTTTGACTCGGGGAATGCCACAATGACGGCGCGCTGGAATCATTCGTTCAATACGGAGCTCTTCCTGAATACCTCGCTGGTGTACAGCGACTATAACTACGGGTTCAGGTTTGCCTTCGGGAAGGCGGCATTCCGGCTCAATTCCGGCATCATTGATTACAGCATCAAGCAGGATTACACCTGGTATCCCAATACGAAAAACATGATCCGGTTCGGCTGGATCAGCACCCTGCACAAATTCAAGCCGGGGAATTTTGCCTCGGAGAGTGACACCGCCGCTTTCTTTGCTCCCATTGAACCTCAGCAGGCGCTTGAGAGCGGGATCTATCTTTCCAATGAGCAGAAAATCAGCAGGCGGTTCAGCATGAATTACGGATTCCGGGTGAGCCTGTTCAACAATATCGGGCCCTATACGGTTAAGAGGTACGATGACAACAAGGATGTCCTCGATTCCATCCTGTACGGAGCGGGTGAGTTCTACAACGGATATGTGGGTTTTGAACCGAGGATTACAGCTAACTATCTGATCGACAGCTCAAATTCGATCAAGGTGAATTATAACCGGATGTATCAGTACCTGCACATTCTTTCGAACTCCGTTTCCAGTTTCCCTACTGATCTCTGGACGCCGAGCACCCCGCTAATCCTTCCCAAGATCGCCGACCAGTTTTCCATCGGATATTTTACCACTTTTTTGAAGAACACGCTGGATTTCAGTGTGGAGGCTTATTACAAAACCATGCATAACCTGGTGGATTACAAGAACGGGGCAGTTACTGTGCTTAATCCCGATATTGAGGCTGAGCTGGTTTTTGGCAAGGGCAGGGCGTACGGGATTGAGTTCTCTGTGAACAAGACCCTCGGAACGCTCACCGGATGGGTCAGCTATACGCTGGCCAAATCAGAAAAGCAGTTCGAAGCGATCAACTTTGGAAGCTGGTTTCCGGCCCGCCAGGACCGCACGCATAATTTTTCCATTGTGGCCTCCTGGCAAGTGCTGGAGCAACTGAATATTTCAGGGAACTGGATCTATTATACAGGAGATGCGGTGACTTTTCCCGGCGGAAAATATGAGATCGACGGGACATTGGTGAATCTGTATACCGACCGGAACGGATCGCGGATGCCCAACTATCACCGGCTCGACCTGGGGGTCTCCTGGCAGTTCAAGCCGCGGAAGAGCTGGAATTCCGATATTAATGTATCGCTGTATAATGTGTATAATCGTAAGAATGCATACAGCATTGATTTCCGGGAGAGCGAGACGGTACCCGGCACCACGGAGGCCGTGCGACTGGCCCTTTTTGGTATTGTTCCCTCGGTAACCTGGAATTTCAAATTTTAGCAAGATGTTCAAAATAAAATATATAGGTGTTATTCTGATCTTTATTGCAGGATTATTTCTGTCATCCTGCGAGGATGTGATCCAGCTGGATCTGACAGAAGCGGCTACGCGGATTGTGGTGGATGCTTCATTGAATGCAGCGGACGGAGAGTGCCATGTGCATGTGACCCGGACGCTGGGCTTTTACGCCTCAGATTCTTCCGACCAGGTTGCAGGGGCAACGGTAGAGCTGATTCATGAGTCTGGTTCAAAAATCCCTTTGGTGGAAGAAGGTCCGGGACGTTATCGTGTCACCGGAATCCAGGTGGTTCCCGGTGAGCGGATGAAGCTGGCTGTCACCCTTCCGACCGATGAGAAGTACCTCGCCGAAACCGTGATTCCAGGTCCGGTTTTCCTGGATAGCCTGAATCTGAGCCGCGGCATCGGTGATCCGCGTCCGGGAGGCACTCCGGTTTTCCTTCTCCGGCCTGAGTGGCAGGATCCTGCCGGGGTGGATAATTACTATCGGTTTAAAATCGTAAAGAACGGCGAGCTGCAATCGGGCTTTACCATTATCAGCGACCGGCAGGTTGATGGCACCCTGCAGGAGCAGCCGCTTTTCCGCTATTTTTTCGAGCTGGGCGATACCGTCCATCTGGAGTTCCAGTCGATTGATTCGGTGAGCTATTCCTACTTCAACCAGATCAATGACATGGCCCGGCCGAGTTTTGTGGCAGCTACCCCGTATAATCCGATCGGCAATTTCGACAATGGCGCGCTGGGATATTTCGGGGTGTATTTCTCCGAGGTGAGGGAACTGATTGTTTCACTGGGGCGGTAGTTTTTCTCGCGAAGGGTTTTTAAGATTTCTCGCAAAGCCGCAAAGGCGCAAAGAGCTCGGTGTTCTTTGCGCCTTTGCGGCTCTGCGAGAAAAAAAATGATACTTCGGGAGGAACTACAAGTTATTCACAATACGGGTGATGCCGTCTTTGATCAGGGCTTCATTGAAGTTGATGAGTAGTCCCAGTTTCATTCCGGTGATTTTGAGGTAGGTCAGGAGTTGCTTCTGGTGGACGGCGGCGATGGTTTCTACTGATTTTATTTCAAGGATTACTTTATCCTCAATGATCAAATCTGCACGAAAACCTAAATCCATTTTAAGGCCCTCCCAGATTACAGGCAGACCTTTTTGCCGGGATACTTTCAATCCTCGCTTAAGAAGTTCATGATGCATGATTTCTTCGTATACAGCCTCCAGGAGTCCCGGACCAAGTTTTAGATGCATGTGGAAGGCAGTATTCACAATAATGGCCGATAATTCGTTCTCTGTCATAGGGTTAGGATTCATAGCAGAATAGTTTTTCTCGCAAAGCCGCGAAGACGCAAAAAGAACGTATTCCTTTGCAACTTAGCGTCCTTGCAAGGAAAAAAACTAACGTTTATGCTGGTATGCTGATTTGGGCGGTAAGGATTTCTCGCAAAGCCGCAAAGCCGCAAAGAGAACGTACCCCTTGGCGGCTTTGCGTCTTTGCGAGGAAAAAAATAAAACGTTTGTACGGGAAAGCTGATTTGGGCGGTAAGGATTTCTCGCAAAGCCGCAAAGCCGCAAAGAGAACGTACCCCTTAGCGCCTTTGCTGCTTTGCGAGAAAAAATAAATTCACCAACTTTAGAAGTAATTAACTGAGGCCACACCATGAAAATCAACATACGTGAATCCGGGGATGTAAGAATTGTCCACCTGGCGGGAAGCCTGGATGCGAATACCTCGATTACAGCGGAAACGATGATTCATCAGTTGCTCGATGCCGGGATCACTAAAATCATTATCAATCTCGATAAAACCGAATATATCAGCAGCGCCGGACTCAGGGTGCTGCTTTCCACGACAAAAAGAATTTCCGCGGGGAAAGGCCGGTTTATCCTCTGCCAACCCAATCCGGCCGTCTATAGGATCCTTGAGATATCAGGATTTCTTGCAATTCTGGATGTAAAAACCACCGAGGCGGATGCTTTGGCGGAAATATCAGGGTAAATTCCCTCGCAAAAACTGTTTAAAATCTCTCGCAAAGCCGCAAAGGCGCTAAGAAGAACGTTCTTCTTTGCGCCTTTGCGGCTTTGCGAGAGATTTTTTATTGAACTCCGGATTTGGAGAATAGTTCTTTAATTGTTGGCGAGGAGGGTCGTGCCGCGTTGGCGCTGACAACCTTTCCTTCGGGATCGAGCAGGATAAAGCGAGGGATCAGGCTGATATAGAAAACTTCGGATAGTATGTCGTGGGCGGTCTGATCGGCGATCAGCTGAATACCATCAAGTGTATTGTCAATCACAAATTTGCGCCATTTTTCGAGATCGGCTGCCTTGTCAAAAGAGATGCTGACAAACTGAATATTTTTACCCCGATATTCCTCTTCGATCACTTTCAGGAAAGGGATCTCCTTGATGCAGGGAACACACCATGTGGCCCAGAAATCGATGTAGACAAACTTGCCCCTGAGATCCTTCAGGGATACCGGCTTGCCATGAACATCGCTGAGGGTCACGTCTGGCGCCGGGCTCCCCTCGAGCATCCCCTTCATCTTGATATATTTTTCCCTGACCACTGCTGCAATTTCCGGATAGGGACAGTCGTCGCCAAACTCATCAAACACCACTTTCCGGAAGTCACGTGCCAGCGCATAGGCAATATATTCGTAGGCTATCG
>Ga0154558_1046_pt1 | contig 37646 bp, 31 predicted proteins | sample RifGroF2_FD_105701 | JGI IMG/M metagenome (GOLD analysis project Ga0154558, IMG submission 105701) | Bacteroidetes bacterium GWF2_49_14 | reverse complement strand
GCCGTAAGGACGAAAGAGGTTGAATCTCCCCTGAAATACGGGGAAAAGGTCCTGGTGGAACAGGGATTGTATGCCGACCGGGATTTCTTGAAGGCATTCAGTTTCCCTTTAAAATCAGGCGATAAAGAAACCGCCCTGATGAATCCGTTCTCCATCGTACTATCTGAATCGCTGACCGGGAAACTGTTCGGCGACGAAGACCCCATCGGAAAAGTGATTCTCTCAGAACAGGGGCGGGCATTTACCGTTACCGGGATCATCAGGGATATTCCCGGTAATACGCATTTCAAATTTGATTACCTGATCTCCTTTGTTACCATGTATTCGATCCGAACCGATATCGAAAGTTCCTGGTCGATCATGAACTACAACAGTTACATCCATTTAGATGATCACTCTTCTGCCGGCGATTTTGAAAAAAAGCTGACCGCGATCGTGGATAAGTACCATCCCCAAAGTTCAAAGAACCGGTGCTATTTCCTGATTCCCATCAGGGATATTCGTTTTTCGACTGAAATACCTTTTATGTCGGCCCAGACCATTGACAGGAAGAATGTCTACATGATTGTTGTGATCGCCTTCCTCATTATTGCCATCGCCTGCATCAATTACATCAATCTTGCTACCGCACGGGCCAACACCAGAAGCAAGGAGGTGGGTATTCGAATGATCACGGGCGCCACCCGTCAGATGCTGATCAGACAATTCCTTGTTGAATCTTTCGTCCTCACTTTCCTGAGTATCCTGATTTCTTTGGTCGTGGTGGCCCTGCTGCTCCCTCTCTTCTCAAAAATAACCGGGAGTGGAATCCCTCTTCAATTCCTGCTTGATTGGCGGAGTATAGCAAGTTTTGCAGGACTATTCCTGGCAGTAGGATTCCTCGCTGGAGGCTACCCCGCCCTGTATATTTCGTCATTCAAACCGCTGAATATCCTGAAAAGTTCCCTGGGGTCCGGTTCGCCACAAGGGCATCTGAGATTTCGCAATGGCCTCACCGTCTTTCAATTCTGCGTTTCCGTTATCCTGGTAATTCTCGCGGTAACCATTCAGCAACAACTCAGGTTCGTCAAAAAACAGGACATCGGCTATAACCGGGAAAACATCCTGACCATACGCAGCTGGAATCAGGAAAGCCGTCAGCAGTCCCAGGCCATCAAGAAAGAGCTCCTGAAAAATCCACTCATCTCCTCTGCAGCGGTTGCCAACAGTCTTCCCCTCAGAATGTCGGAACGTAACGATATCACCATCGAGTCAGAAACCGGGGATAAGGTCGTTCTGCCTATGGTAACCACTTATTTTATTGATGAAGATTATGTGGATCTTTTAGAAATGCAAATAATGGACGGGAGGAATTTTTCCCTTGATTTTGCTTCGGGTATCGCTAACCAGGTAATCATTAATGAAACGGCTGCCCGGATGGCCGGACTAAAAAATCCCCTCGGGAAGACAATGAACAAATGGGGTCAGACCCTGCATATCATCGGGGTTGTGAAAGATTTTCACTTTACCTCCTTCAAGAATAAAATTGAGCCCATGATATTCTCCTATAACCCGGGTTATAGTAACCTGTTCTTAATCAGGATATCAGATAAAGAAATCCCGCAGACTTTGGATTATATCCATACCACATTTCGCCGTTTCAGTAACAATTTCATCTTTGATTACTCTTTTATGGATGATCAGTATGCCAAACTGTATAAAAACGAGTCGGATTTAGGCCGAATCATCCTGAGTTTTTCGATATTGACCCTGATCATCGCTGCTATCGGATTGTACGGCCTGATTACATTTGTTATCCGGCGCAAGACAAGAGAAATTGCGATCAGGAAAGTAATGGGGGCCTCGGTTCTCTCAGTCACCGGAATGATTTTGAAGAGCTTTTTCATTCCCATCTCCATCGCTGTCGTGGTTTCTTTGCCGGTGGCCTGGTATTTATCCCGGGAATGGCTTAATGGCTTTACCTACCGGATCCATTTAGGTGCCGGACTGATCACTTTTTCGATCTTCATCATCATGATGGTCGCTTTTTTCAGTATCGTCGGGCAAACCATTAAAGCAGCGATTGCGGTCCCGGCCATCAGTCTCAGGATGGAATAAGCGGGTTGCGAAAAATGCATTTTACTCAAGAGTGATCGGCTTATCCAGATAAAGGTCAAGGATCTTTGCGCGGATTATGAATTCGAATTTGGATTGGATCTGTGTAAGTTGTGCCTGAATCAGTTGATTCTGAGCCACCTTGAAGTCAACCGAAGAGGAAAGCCCGGATGTGTATTTCTCCCGGGTCAGATTGAATGACTCCGTTGCGCTTATGATTGCCTCTTCAGTTGCCTGATATTTCGCCCGTGCATTTAGGGCAGCCGAGTAAGCCAGCTGAATATCCTGCCGTACTGCCAGTTTCTTCTGATCCAGGGAAAGCCTGGCATCATCGGCCTGGATTCTGGCCTGATTGATCCGGCTTCGTACCTGGAATTGGCTGAACAGGGGAATACTCACATTAACCGAAGCCCGGCTGTACATATTGTCCTTGAGTTGTTCGGTATAGGGATAGGCTGCTGTCGGGTTCAGCTGGTTGACACCCAATTCACTATATCGTGAGTAAACCAAACCGTTAAGCGAAACTGAAGGTGATAATCCGGCTCTCATGGCTGCCAATCCTGATTCCCGGCTCTTCAGGAGCAACTCAGCTGAAGCGATTCCCGGGTGATTGCTAAGGGCAAACTCATACACCTTTACGGGATCGATAATATCAGGTAAAACCGGACCCTCCAGACTTGCCGGTCTTTGAATGGCAAGTCCGGATTCATTTTCGAGATTAAGAAGCTGGGCAAGCGAAAGATAGGCTGATCTTACATCGTTCTCAGCCTGGATTTTGGATAGATTATCTTGCGCAACCTGGGATTTCATCGTTAGGACCTCAACTTTGGACATTCTCCCGGCAGTAAAAAAACCTTCATTCATGCGTAGCTGCTCCTGGGTCGATTCGAGCTTAGCCACTGCCACGGCAAGTAATTCCTGGTTAAAGAGGATCTGCAGAAAAGCGGAGGTAACCTCAATGGTCACCGATTTCCTGAGCTCCTGCTGCCTTTCGGATTCGGATTGGTAAGCGTATTTGCTGGATTTGGTCTGATACCAATTCGAAAATCCTGCGAACAGGGGAAGAGATCCCTGCATTCCTACATTTCCATCCTGGTATTGGGTATTGATATAGGTATAATCCTCATAGTTGACCGTTTTCCCGGAACTCATGTTATGGGAATAAAAACCTTCCAGGATCGGTAATCTGGCCGCCTGTGAAGTTTGCAGGTTGTCTTTGGCGAGATCAACCTGCAAGCCTTGCCTTTTAAGCCCGATGTTCCGATCGAGAGCCATTTGAATGCAGTCTTCAAGCTTTAAGGCGTTTTGTGAATAGCATTGTGGTCCCGGATAAAGAACAAAAACAATCAAAAAACCTATACTGCTGAGTTTTGACATCTTTTTTAAATAAAATTCGGGTTTTTATTCAGTTTCAGCGACCAGATGTCCATCGAACAGTTTGATAATCCTCCCGGCATAGGACGCATCTTTCGGTGAATGAGTAACCATGACTATGCTGGTGCCTTCAGAATTCAATTGCTTCAACAGATTCATTACATCTTCTCCATTTGCTGAATCAAGATTTCCGGTAGGCTCATCGGCCAGGATCAGCAAAGGGTTACCCACCACGGCCCGGCAAATTGCAACCCGCTGCTGCTGCCCTCCTGAAAGTTGCTGCGGAAAATGTTTTCTGCGGTGCGAAATGCTCATCCTTTCCATCACTTCTTCAGTCATCTTTTTTCTATTGGCTACCGGGACTTTTTGATACAGTAGCGGTAGTTCAATGTTCTCGAATACATTCAATTCATCGATCAGGTTAAAACTCTGAAACACAAAACCGATATTTGATTTTCTGAGCAAAGTCCGCTGCTTTTCTGAATACTTTGACACCTCCTTTCCATCAAAAATCAACTGTCCGGAGGTCGGGTTATCCAATAAACCAAGTAGAGTCAGTAAAGTGGATTTACCGCATCCGGAAGGGCCCATAATGGCCGCAAATTCGCCTTTTTTTATCCAGAGGGAAACTTTATTCAAGGCAGTCGTCTCGACTTCATCCGTACGGAATACTTTGGTTAGTTCAATTGTTTGTATCATTTGGTTTGATTTTTAGATTAATACAAAAACACGATTATGCTATTTCAGGATCAGTTTATCATTGTTGCCAAAGCTGGTGTATGAGCTCACAACTACCTTTTCTCCGGGTTGCAGTCCTTCAAGGATCTCGTAATACCTGGGGTTCATCCGACCGGTCCGGATGGTTCGTTTAATTGCAAACTGTCCCGATGGATCCACTACATAAATCCATTGTCCACCGGTTGATTCAAAGAAACCACCTTTTAAAACCTGAAGGGCTTTGATTGGCTGACCAAGTTCCACGTTAATCCGATAGGTTTGTCCTGTTCGGATATTATCAGGTTTAACTCCCGAAAACTCCATGTCGACCTGAAACTGGCCCCCTCTTACTTCGGGATAGACCTTGATAATATTGAGGTTGAAATTTTGATCATTTCGTTCAAGTGTGGCAGGTAATCCGGTTCTTATCCTGTCGATCCAGTGTTCATCGATTTGAGCGGTAACCTTAAAATTGTCCAATATGTGAATTTGCCCGAGCCGGTAACCACTGATAATAGTCTGGCCGATTTCCGCCTCGAGAGAGCCCAGCTGGCCGGTAACGGGTGCCTTAACATTCAGACTCTCAAGCTTGTCCTTTACCAACTCAATATTGTCCTGCATTCTGTCCAACGCCCCTTCAAGACTCTTAACCTGGGTTGCCCTGAAAAGTGAATCCTGCACCGATTTTTCTTTGAAAAGCTGAATGGTCTGTTGGGTAAGTTCAGCATTTTCCTTACTCAGAAGGTATTCCTGCTCGGAAATCAGGCCCTGGTTAAATAGCGTTTTGTTGGCCAGGTAAGTCCGGTTGAGTTTTATCAGGTCAAATTCATATTGGATGATTTGCCTTCGAAGTTCAATGCGTTGCTGCTCCATCATTATTTTAGTATCCCGCAACCTGTTTTCCTGTTCAGCAAGATCGGCCTGGCTGGTCAGTATTCTCAGGTTCAGGTCGGGGTTTGTCAGTCGAAGAATAATGTCACCGGCGTTCACCATGGAACCTTCTTCGATAAGAATCTTTTCAACCCGGCCACCTTCCACCGCATCGAGGTATACGGTTGTGAGGGGCTCAACATTTCCGGTTGCTGTCATGTAATCCAGGAACTCAGCCTCGATTACGTCAGAGATGGTCAGTTTATCTCTCTCAACATTAAGTTTACTGGAATGGTCGGTGAAGAAGAGCAGGTACACTATGAATGTAACCACTAATACTGATAATGAAATCCACAGAATTCGTCTTCTTTTTTTTGATTTATTCTCAATAATCCGGTCCATTTTGGTTTGGGTTTTTTCAAAGGTAAGACGAAAGGATATTTTTCTTTGTTACAATCATCGTTTTATTGGTGTCTCAAACTGACTGCCGGATTAGTTTTGGATGCACGAATAGCCTGTAAGGAAACCATCAGCGTTGCCAGGGCCAGGGCAAGTAGTGCCGGTAGGACAAACACCCACCACGAAAGGGTAGTGCGGTAGGCATAATCTTTCAGCCATTCATGCAGATAATACCAGGTAAATGGAATGGCAATGGCGACTCCTGTCAATACCAGTTTTGTAAACTGTGTAACCATTGACAAAACAATTTCCCAATTGGATGATCCAAAGGTTTTGCGAACAGCAATCTCTCGTGTTCTCCTTTCCGCCATAAAGCTGGATAGGCCAATCAGACCAAGGCATGCAATCAGGATCGCCATAACGGTAAAGTAGGCCATCAGGCTTCCCGAGCGAGTTTCGTTTTGATATACCTGGTCATAATCGTCCTCAATAAATGAATACTCAAAAGGATAGCCGGGAATTACGGAATTCCAGGTTGTCCGAAGCTTCTCTATCATCGGACCCCGCTCTCCCGGGCGTAACCTGATCATCATATAGCGCATGCGGCTTTCCGGAAACAGAAAGAGCACAAGCGGAGGAATCTCGGTCCGCATGGAAAGAAAGTGAAAGTCCCGGATGACTCCGACAACGGGCCCTGTTACACCTGAAAAAGAGATGTTCATTCCAATGATATCCTCCCTGCCGATAATTTTTGCCAGTGATTCGTTTATAAGCATGCCCCCAGAAGATGTTTCAGGATTGTACATATCGGATGAAAACTCTTCAGAAAAATCCCGCCCGGCAATGATCGGAACCTGAATTAAAGCAGAATAGTTATAGTCTACCCGGCTAACGCTTACTAAAGGATGTAAATCGGGACTCTTGCCATCCCAGGAGATACTTCCCGAATTGCTGCCGATATTCATGGGCAGATGTATACCCGCGGAGACAGTGATTATATCCGGATTTCCCTTGATGGCCTGTTTGAGGGCACTGTATCGGGTATTCAGGTCCCCGAAAAGCCGGACATACAAGAGATCCTTCTGGTTATATCCGAGATCACGGTTTTGCATGTAGCTGACCTGTCGGAATATGAATAAAGTACTGGATATTAAAAATATAGATATGCTGAACTGAAAAACGACAAGCACTTTCCGGAACCATCCCTTTCCCTTTGAATCGCCTGGATCTCCGGTTAGAATGGCCATCGGCTTAAATCCCGATAAATATAAGGACGGATAGATTCCGGCAATAATGGCGGTTATAAGCGTCATCCCGATCATGCCCAGTATGAAGTTTCCTGTTAAAAGAATATCTGCGGATATCTGTTTTCCTGATACCAGTCGAAAGGGATCGAGCAGCAGCCCGATGATAACCACCGAAATTACCATGGCCGCGATGGATGTGACCACTGATTCACCAAGGAACTGCATGATCAGCTGACCGCGCCGGGAGCCGAACGCTTTTCGCAGGCCGATCTCCCTCGACCGTCTGGAACTGCGCGCGGTGGAAAGGTTCATGTAATTGATTGCGGCAATAAGAAGGATGAAAATCCCGATCATTGAAAAAATGATCACCCGCTGGATCCTGCCTGCCGGATGTCCGAATCCGAAATATTCATGCAGGTACATTTTTTTTAAGGGTGCAAGCATGAATTTGGTTTTCCACTGACTGGGATCCCTGTCGCTGCCTGTAAAATCAATATTGTTTCTGACACATTCCGTCAGCTTGGAGTCAACCGGACCCGGATCAGCCTCTTTGTACAGCATAGCGAAGGTGTAGATATTGTTCGATCCCCAATGATCAACATAAGCGCCGGTAGTTCTTGTGAAATCGAAGGGGATGAGGAAATCAAACCTGAGACTGGTGTTAACCGGCAATTTTTTCAAAAGGCCCGTCACTTTGAAATTGTACTTATTATCCAGAATGATCACCTTACCGATGGGATCGTCGGTACCAAAGTATTTGAGCGCCATTTCAGGAGTCAGTACAATCGAATAGGGTTCCCGAAGTGCAGTATTGGGGTCTCCTTTTAACAGAGGGAAGGTAAATACCTGAAGAAATGTGGAATCAACACAGGCTATGCCGTTCTCATAAAAGGCTTTTTCACCGTATTTTGTCAGCAGAGCTCCTGTCTGGGTAGCTCTCACCGTGGTTTCGATCTCGGGAATTTCCTTTTTCCATCCTTCACCGGAAGGGTAAGGCGTCACATTTACATGGTACGTTTTACCGTCGTAATCCTGGTCCTGCTCCACCCGGTAAATCCGGTCTGTATTAAGGTGAAACCGGTTCATGGAAACCTCATCAGCTACCCAGATGAAGATGAACATAGCCGCTGAAATCCCAAGGGCCAGTCCGATAATATTGATAAAGGAATACCCTTTCTGTCGAATGAGATTCCGAATGGCGATAAGAAGGTAATTGTTCAGCATGGCATGGTTTTATTACGAAGACGAATTTTGAACCAAAATGCTACAGCGTCAGACTGCTGACAGGATCTTTTACTCATCTCTCAGCGAATCTACCGGGTTGGCATTGGCTGACCGCCACGACTGAACACTGACGATAATCAGCGAGAGTGCGAGGGTGATAAGGGCCGGCCAGAGAAAAACAAAGACATTCATCTGATATCGGTATACATAATCCTCCAGCCAATTCGTCATAAGGACACCCGAAACGGGCAGCGCGATGGCGATGGCGATCCCAACCAGGATCACAAAATCGCGGTTGATCAGCCTGATAATGCTTGCTGAAGAAGCTCCGAAAACCTTGCGCACCCCGATCTCGCGGGTTCTCCGTTCAACGGTGAAAAAGGCCAGGCCCAGCAAGCCCAGGCAGGCGATGAAAAGCGCGAGCAGGGTAAAGCTGGAGAATACAATGCTGCGGTTTCGGTCGGCACCGAATTGCTCCTTAAACCGGTCGGCAAGGAAGGTGCATTCAAAGGGTCTGTTGGGAAAAATCCCGTTCCATACCTCCGTAACATGCTTCATGGCAGCTTCGGTATTCATCGGGTCAAGTTTCAGGTACAGTATCGGATTATCCAGCCGGTAAATGAGCATCAAGGACTCAACCCCTGAATACATCCCGGTTTGATGATAATCCTTCATCACCCCGACTACCCTTCCCATCACCAGCCGGCCGTCTCCAAGCTGAACCCGCTTGCCGATCGGCTCATCCCATGCCAGCCGCCGCGCTAATGTCTCGTTTACAACTACGCCCTGAACCGTGTCGGACATGAAGTCACTGGAGAAATCCCTTCCGCTGACCATGGGAATCTCCATAGTTTCAATAAAATCCTGGTCAACTATTGAGAAATTGATCCCCCGGGGCTGCATTCCTTCGCTGGTTTCCATGTTGAAGATCACTTTCCCCGACCCTTCCCCGATCCGGTCATTGGTAAGTGCAACTTTCTTGACATAAGGACTCAGCAAGAGTTTTTCCTTCATAACCCTCATCTGGCTGACGGGCTCATTATCGGGAAGGACGAGGGTGGCCACATCCTTCATGTTCCAGCCCTGATCCATAGTCTGCATGTAATTGAGCTGCTTAAAAACGATCAGGGTACATACAATCATGCCCACCGATATCACAAACTGCAATACCACGAGAATTTTCCGGAACGCACTCCCGGAGCGCCCCGACTGACCCGATCCCTTCATGACCAGGACAGGTGAAAAGCGGGACAGATAAAATGCCGGATAGCTGCCACCGAGAATACCGATGATCAAAACCATGGATGCCATGGCCGCCAGGAAAACCGGACTATACAGGATATCCAGGGCAAAATGCTTCCCTGATAGCTGGTTCAGGACCGGCAGAAGCAGGGAAATCAGGATGATTCCGAGCAACAGGGAAAAGAGGGTGATCAGGATCGATTCTGCCAGAAACTGACCGATCAGCAGGCCCCTTCCGGACCCCACAACCTTTCTCAGACTGACTTCCTTGGCACGGCGGGTAGCCCTTGCGGTGGCAAGGTTGATATAATTGAGCGATGCGATCAGTATCAGGAAAAAGGATACCAATCCGAAAATATATACATACTGGATATTTCCCGGAGGCACGGGTTCCTGTGAACTGCCGGAATGCAGGTGAATCCGCGTGATCGGAGTCAGTTCGTACGAAACCTTTATTCCGATGTTTTCAAAAATTGACGCCATGTATTTGGCATACATTCCCTTAAGCTTTTCCTGAAATCCGGGTATATCCGTACCCTGCTTCAGTAAGAGGTAGGTAAAAACCCCGAAATTGCCCCAGGTGCCAGCCTGAGCATCAAAAGTGACTCTTGAAATAAGGGCATCAAACGTGACATGTGAATTTTTAGGAACATCCTCCATTACAGCGGTAACGGTAAACAAACGGTCGCCTGAACGCAGCGTTTTGCCTACGGCAGGCCCGTTCCCAAAATACCGGCGTGCCATGGTCCGGGTTAGAACCAGATCGTTTGGATGCCTGAGGGCCTTATCGGCACTGCCTTCAAAAATCCGGTACGTGAAAATATCGAAGAAGGCAGAGTCGGCAACATAAACATTGTCTTCCTTGAATTCCTTACCGTCCTCCGTCTTGTATGTGGCCGGTCCCTGCTGGTAAAGACGGCTGAACGCCTCAACCTCCGGATAGTCGGTGGCTACCTGGGGCCCGAACGGAACCTGGGCTATGATCCAGGTGAATTCATCATCGGTTTCCTTGATGTGTGACTGCACCCTGACGATCCGCCCGGCCTTCTTGTGATAGCGGTCGAAACTCAATTCATCAGCCACATACATAATCAGAAACAGGGCACTGGCAATGCCCAGTGTAAGTCCCAGGATATTCAGCAGGCTGAAGCCAAACTTCTTGAGAATATTCCGGAAGGCGGTTTTTATGAGGTTGGTTATCATGGTGATAAATTCAAATTCGTTTTAGATTCAGGTAGCAGCGGAACAACCCATTGGTAAGACGAATTAATGCCTGAAACATTACAGTATTTTATTCATATCTCAGCGTCTCCACAGGATTCCGTCTCGCCGACCTGTACGATTCCCAGAATACCGTGAGTACCCCTATCACTAAAACCATCGCTCCGCTGACCAGGAAAATCCACCAGGCGATCCCCGTTTTGTACGCAAAGCTTTGGAGCCATCTGTCCATCACGTAATTGGCAACCGGACAGGCTATTATGAATCCGATCAATACCCAGCGGACCATCCGGTAATTCAGCAAAACCATGATCTGACCGGAGGTTGCACCATTGACCTTGCGTACGCCGATCTCTTTCCGGCGGCTGACCGTGATAAAGGCCGATAACCCGAACAGTCCGATGGCGGCGATCAGGACTGCCAGCAGGGAGAACAGCGAGATCATTTTCTGGTTCTGCCCCAACGATTGATAACTCGTGGAAAGGTAGTCATCCAGGAACTGGAATTCAAACAGCTGATCCGGCATGGTCTTTTCCCATACCGCCCTTACTTTGTTGAGCAACCCGGCCATATCACCGGTGTTGAACCGGATATTCACGAAGTAATAGCTCCAGCTGTCGCTTCTCGGATTCACCGAAATGATCAGGGGGGTAACGGGGTCGTACAGTGAAGAGAAATGAAAATCATCCACCACTCCGATTACTTCAAACGGCTGGTTCCGGGTGATCCTCTTCCCGATGGGGTCGGTCCAGCCTGCAAACTCTACCAACGCCTGGTTGACAATGAACCCGCTGGCATCGGAGGCTGTTGTTCCCCTGAAATCGCGCCCTTTCCTGAGCCTGATCCCATAACAATTCAGAAAGTTTTCATCGGTATAGATCGTCCGGATCAGTTCGATATTCTCCTTGCCTTCCAGGGAGTATCCGTTGGATGTCACCCCGGCGCCGGGCATTTCACTGGATACACTTACTTCGGCGATTTCGGGTATTTTCTTCAGTTCGTCGGTGACCAGGCCGGCATCCTTGAGGTCAAATCCCTTGCTCACGTTCAGGCTGCCGACCGAATGGCGGTCGAAACCCAGGTCCATTTGGCTTACAAAGCTGTTTTGTTTCTGAATCAGGATGAGGGTGCTGATCAATACAACCGCCGTAAAAAACTGGAAGGATACAAGGCCGTTGCGGAAGAACCGGCGGCGCCTGCCCATGATGGTGTTCTGAATTCCCGCCATCGCTTTCTGCCGGCCGAGCATCCAGGCCGGACCAAACCCGGCTGTGAATCCGGTCAGGAGTGCCGCAAGAATGCTGATGGCTGCAATAAGCAGGGGGGAATCCTTCAGGGTAAAATCCGATCGGGTAAATAGGTTCAGCATGGGGTAAAAGATCAACAGCAGGATGATTGAAACCAAACCGGCGATTAGCGAAAGGACAACGGACTCGGCCAGAATCTGGGTCCGGATCTGAGAACCGGCAGCCCCCATGATTTTCCGCATTCCGGTTTCGCGTACCCGGGTGAAGGCGATCGCGGTGGAAAGATTAATGTAATTGATAATGGCCAGAATCAGGATCAGGAATGCTATCGTTGTGATTATTAAAAGATTGGATTTGCTTCTGTTGGTCGGACAATCGTAATCCAGATGGCTGTTCAGGTGAATATCGCGAATGGGCTGAAGACCGAGCGACATTTCCCAACCTGCCGAACGGTATTTTTTGTTGATCTTTTCTTCCAGAAATGCCGGAAATTTTTGGGCCAGGCTGACCGGATCGATAGCAGAACCCAGACGGATATACGTAAGAAAAGTCAATCCCCCATCCCATCCGAGATAGATCCCCGGACGGTTTTCGAGAGTCAGGTAAGAGGCTACGGCATCAAAAACCAGGTGAGTATTGGCCGGAGGATTCTCAGCAACCCCGGTAACCTCGAACTCCATCCCTTCCGGGGTTTTGATCACCTGCCCGATCGGATTTTTTGAGGCAAATATGCGTATGGCTTCAGCACGGCTCAATACAATGCTCCCCGGCTGGTCAAGCACCCGCCCGGAATCGCCCTGAATCATCTTGAATCCGAAAAAATCAAAGAAATTCTTATCGGCATATCTGAATCGTGCGGTAGTGATTATATCGGTTCCAACCCTCATTTTCTGCTGATTCTCGGCTGATACCCGGCAAAAGGATTCAATGCCGGGTATTTCCGCTGTCAGAGCAGGACCTGCCGGAGCGTTGCAATATCCGCTCGACATTCGCTTGTCTCCATTCTCCAGGGTTGAGCTAACCCGGTAGATCCGATTGCCATCCGGGTAAAAATTATCGAACCGGGTTTCATGGCTCACCAGAATCAAAACATAAATGAAGGCGGCCAGGCCCAGCGAAAGGCCGGTCAGGTTGATAAAGGTAAACGACCGGTGACGGTACAGGTGGCGCAGTGCCAGCTTCAGCTGCAGTTTGAACATGGGTTTGAATTTATGCATATAACGCAGGAATCTGAAAAATCGTTACAGTCTGCTCTGATGCATCTGTGAATAAAAGAAACAACAAAACATTCTTTTGTTCGTTTTCTTATTAAGAATGTTTCTAAATAACAAAACCGTTTAAATTTAAAACGTTATGAAAACAAAAATTCTTCCAATCGTAGTCCTGGCACTGGTTGCATTATCTGTAATCCGATGCTCTGAAGATGGGATGCAGGATCCCTTAAACGGACAAGTTAATTTTAAAATGACTGACGCTCCTTCTGACGATGCCAACATTAAAGGAACATTTATTACCGTATCCAATGTTAAGATAGATGGTAAGGCTGTTTCTGGTTTTAAAAAGCAAACAATAGATATTTCCGCTTATCAAAGGGGTGAAACTAAGCTTCTTTTGTCAGAAGAGGTTGAAGCAAAGAGTTACAACAATGTTACTCTTGAACTTGATTACCAAAAGGATGCCTCTGGTAATTCTCCTGGCTGTTATGTAATGACAGAAGATGACAACAAACACGATCTTGCGGTTAGTTCAGAATCCAAAATGGAATTCACTATCAACAAAAGCTTCAAGATTGATTCGAATCAAAGTACTGATATCGTAATTGATTTTGACTTGCGGAAATCAATTAAACGTAATAGCGCTAACACTGGAAGTGATTATTCATTTACCAGTGACGCAGAATTGAAGTCAGCATTCAGAGTCGTTCTTGAATCGGAATCCGGATTGATCAAAGGCAAGATCAACAATAGCTTTAATTCCAACGCTGATTTAATTGTCTATGCCTATAAAAAGGATCAGTATAATCAGGAAACGGAGACAACAGGTTCAGAGAACGAGATGTTCTCTCATGCTGTTACCAGTACTAAAGTAAGCGATGATGGAACCTATCAGTTAAGCTTTTTGGAACAGGGAAATTATGAGGTACATGTTGCTTCTTATTCAGATACGAATTCTTCCGGACGATTAGAGTTTAATGGAATGGCAAATGCTATAAGCATTATTTCTTCAATACTATTAAACAATATTCAGGTCTCGGCTAATGCTGAATTCAAGTTGGATATTAGTATTATATTATAAGTTGGGTGCTATAGCTACTGCTGTGAAGTGGGAATAATTTGAAAAAAATGTGAGATCTTTCCTTCCTTGATAATATCAGGACTTAAATGCATTGAATTATGAAGAGAAGTAAGGGTTTCATCGGTTTTGTACTCGGTTTTTGTTTGAGTACAACCTTGGCATTCGGACAAGGCGGCGACCAGATCTTAGATGGTATCGGGGAAACCGGGCTGGTGGTCCGCTATATGTTTAAAGGCGACGTAAAGGATTGGTCGCGCAATAATTTGCATGGCATCCTGCAGGGCTCTGCGGGCACGTTTGTACCAGACGACCAGTTTGGAAGGGTGCTCTCGTTGCCTGGCGCGGGTGGGGCGTTTCTGACGATCCCGGGCGAGGCGGTGGCCGGAGAGGAATCGCTGAGCATCACGGGATGGATGTACCTGCGTTCGGCCACCAGTGGGCAGCTCTTTTTCGATTTTGGGACCGCGGCCCAGTCGAGGTTATCCGTGACTCCGGCAGGCATCGGTGGCAAGGAAGGACTTCAGGTTCACCTTATTACTGCATCAGGAAAATATGTAACCTCTTCCCGGGCGATTGCCGCCCATAAATGGAATCACATTGCCGTAATATTGAATGTTCCTTCGAAAACCTTGAGCACCTACCTTAACGGGGCGCTCACGGGAGAAGTCAGGAACGTGGAGTTCGCGCCGGATCACCTGTTCGCCAACGCACCGGGAGAAACACATACCCTCAATATAGGCCGATCGGTGGCTGCGGACCAGGGGCCGTACCTCAACGCCAAATTGTATGATTTCCGGATCTATCGGATCCCGTTGAACGAGAAGCAGATAGCCCGGATTTATGCCAACGCGCTGAAAAAAGAAGAGGGGGGCGTAAGGGTACGCGAAGAGGTGGACAAGGATCTTCCCAGGTTCCCGGAAACCACCCCGCAGTTATATACTGCCTATCTGACAGCCGTTCCGGATATCCGGGCGGAAACCGAAGTAGGACATCTGCCCCGGTTACCCCGATATGTGCCTGGCGTTTACAGCAACCAGATGGATGGCCCCAAGGTACGGGTGCTCTGGCCTGCGCCTAAAGAAAACAACGAGGTGCTGGCCCCCGGCACCTATACGGTCACCGGCCGGGTGGCGGGCACAACCCTGAAACCCAGGGCGGTTGTCACCATTGCAGAGGGGAAGGCGCCGGCCGCTCCCGATCGTAAACTGGAGATGTTTACGCTTGATCAGGTAACCTTAAACACGGATCTGCATCAACACCCCACGAAGTTCATCGAGAACCGGGATAAATTCATTACGGGTCTGGCCCGAACCAACCCCGACCATTTCCTGTACATGTTCCGGAATGCCTTTGGTCAGGAACAGCCCAAGGGAGCCGAACCAATGGGAGGATGGGACAGCCAGGAAACCAAGCTGCGGGGTCATGCCACCGGGCATTACCTGTCGGCCATCGCACAGGCGTTTGCCGGCACCGGGTACGATAAATCGCTGCAGACAGTTTTTGCGGACAAGATGGACTATATGGTGAATACCCTGTATGCACTGTCGCGGCTCTCGGGACAGCCGAAAACCGCGGGAGGCGCCTGTGTGTCAGATCCCACTGCAGTGCCTCCGGGTCCGGGTAAATCGGGCTATGATTCAGATCTGAGCGTGAAAGGTATCCGGACGGATTACTGGAACTGGGGGAAGGGGTTTATCAGCGCCTATCCGCCCGACCAGTTCATCATGCTGGAACAGGGTGCGAGCTACGGCGGGGATCAGGCTAAAATCTGGGCGCCCTACTATAGCTTGCACAAAATCCTGGCCGGGCTGATGGATATCTATGAAGTGAGCGGCAATGAGAAAGCGCTGTCGATCGTAACAGGGATGGGCGACTGGGTATATGCCCGGTTGAAGCTGCTGCCCACCCCAACCCTGATCAGCATGTGGAACCGGTATATTGCCGGCGAGTTCGGGGGAATGAATGAAGCGATGGCCAGGCTCAGCCGGCTAACCCAGGAGCCACGATACATGGAGGTTGCACGGATATTTGACAATATTAAAGTGTTCTATGGCGATGCAGACCATGTGCACGGTCTGGCCAAAAATGTCGACCTGTTCCGCGGGTTGCATGCCAATCAGCATATCCCCCAGATGATCGGGGCGCTGGAGGTTTTTCGCGACACAAAGGCTCCGGAGTATTATCAGATAGCCGATAATTTCTGGTACATGACCACCCGGGATTATATGTACAGCATCGGGGGAGTGGCCGGCGCACGCAATCCCGCCAATGCCGAATGCTTTACCAGTCAGCCGGCAACACTGTATGAGAACGGCTTTTCGTCGGGAGGCCAGAATGAAACCTGTGCCACCTACAACATGCTCAAACTCACCGGCATGCTATTTCTTTTTGATCAGCGAGCGGAGTACATGGACTATTATGAGCGGGGGCTGTACAATCACATCCTGGCCTCGGTTGACGAAAGCACTTCTGCCAATACCTATCACGTGCCCCTGAGACCAGGTTCGGTGAAACAGTTTGGCAACGCCAGGATGAATGGGTTTAGCTGTTGCAATGGCACGGCGCTGGAGAGCAGCACAAAACTGCAGAACTCGATTTATTTCAAAAGCGCCGATAACCAGGCGCTGTACGTGAACCTCTATATTCCGTCGACCCTCAGCTGGACGGAAAAAAGTATCAAGGTGACGCAGGCAACGGATTTCCCCAGGGAAGACCGCACCCGGTTGACCATCAACGGGAATGGCGGGTTTAAGCTTCATGTACGGGTACCCAACTGGGCCACAAAAGGTTTTTTCGTGACGATCAACGGCAAAAGTCTGAAAGTGCAGGCGATGCCCGGAAGCTATCTGGCTATCAGCCGGAAATGGAAAGACGGGGATACAGTGGAGTTGCGCATGCCGTTCCATTTTTATCTGGAGCCCCTGATGGATCAGCAAAATATTGCCAGCTTATTTTATGGCCCGATTTTGCTGGCCGCCCAGGAGCCAGCGCCACGTAAGGATTGGCGGAAGATCACCCTGGATGCAAACGATATCGGCAAGTCAATATCAGGCGATCCCGCAAAGCTGGAGTTTACAATCGACGGCGTGGTGTTTAAGCCGTTTTATGAAACCTACGGGCGTCATTCCGTTTATCTGGATGTGGTGCTGAAGTAATCAGGCAGCCATGATTTCGAGCAGCTGTTTTACTGGCGTGATAAAACAAGGCATGAAGATAGATTCAAATAATACTAAAATCTGATCTGTGAAAGCAGCCTCTGTCAGTGAGCTCAAGCTGGAATTAAGCTATCGTTCAAAAGGTGAACTGCTGGACCTGTGTTTACATCTGGCAAAATTCAAAAAGGAGAATAAGGAATTATTGACTTACCTCTTGTATGAAGCTTCCGATGAGCCGGCTTATGTAGAAAGTGTAAAAAAAGAAATTGAGGAACGATTTAAAGAGGTAAACAAACGGAATTTCTTTTTTATCAAAAAGAGTGTACGTAAGATATTGATTACAACCAGGAAGTATATCCAATATTCAAAGAAAAAAGAAACAGAGGTGGAATTATTGCTTTGTTTTTGCGGCGAACTTAAAAAAATGAGGCCATCCATTGACGGGAATGCCACACTTACCAATATGTACCAACGTCAGATTGAAGTGATCAAAAAAACATTATCGACCTTACATGAGGATTTGCAGTTTGATTATGAAATCGAGTTAAACAAGTTATCCGCAAAGCGGCATCTCCGGACAGGCTGACCCGGCCGACTTCAGGAATAAACACGAATACTAATGGGTCCTGCCCGCTTCTGCAGGATTTCAGATTTTACCACTTCATCGGAACTTCCATGAGTAATATTTCGGCATCGGTTGACCCTGCTTCAATGGTAAATTTATCCGTACCCCAAATTCCAAGACCGTCGCGCTCATTCAAAGATATCCCCGCGATAGTTGCATCGCCCTTGATCAGGAAAGCGTAAACCCCGTTCCCGCTTTTCTTTAACGAATATTCAATCGAAAATCCCTGGTCAAAGGTACCTAGATGGAACCAAGCATCCTGATGAACCCAAACCCCCGCATCCTGACCAGACGGGGAAACGATCTGATGGAATTCATTTCGGCGCCGTGCAGGATCAATCGTAATCTGGTCGTAGCGGGGTATAACATTCTTCTTGTTCGGGAATACCCATATCTGAAGGAATTTCACAGCCTTGTCCTTGTTCTTGTTGTATTCGCTGTGTGTGATCCCTGAGCCTGCACTCATCACCTGTACATCACCTTTCCTGATGACCGATACATTTCCCATGCTGTCCCTGTGCTCCAGGTCTCCTTCCAGGGGAATCGAGATAATTTCCATATTGTCGTGCGGATGGGTTCCGAAACCCATTCCCTCGGCCACATAATCATCGTTTAATACTCTCAGTGCGCCAAAGTACACCCGGTCGGGGTTGTGGTAGTTTGCAAAGCTGAATGTATGCCGGCTGTGCAGCCACCCATGATTGGCTTCGCCACGGCTTTGCGATTTATGAAGAATTGTGTTTGCCATAATCTTTTGTCTTACCTGTTTATGAAACAAATATACGCCGTTTCAAAGGGTGGACGACAACAGTTTTCGGAAGAAGGATTGTAATTTCCGTCAAGTCTGAGCAATATTCTCAGTGATTGGTCGGGGGCCAGCACCGCAAACCGGAATCCAGCAATACCGGCATGAATTATGAGGCAGCACGCGGCAACATGGCTTTATCTCGAAAAAGATTCTGCCTCAATGATCCAGGTGACCTGATGACTCTGGCGGCCGCTGATCACATGGCGCGGCGGAGGGCGGTCAGATAGCCCGGCGAGTATTGGCTTTTATGTCGGATCATCCAGTAGATTGCAGGAGCATCTTAAAAAAGTGTAAACCGTTTGGCTTATAAATTGTAAATTGTAATACTTGAAATATGTAAAATAATCTTACATTTGCATATAAAGATGATCCATGATTTACAAGGAACGTATATCAGACAGCGAGTTAATACGGAAACTCAACGCTTCGGGAGCAGTGCTTATTCGAGGTGCAAAAGCCTGTGGGAAAACTGAATCGGCCAAGCAAATAGCCAAGAGTGTTTTGAATGTGGACAGAGACGAAAATGTACCACCTCTCATCGACACGGCACCAAAACGATTGTTGCTTGGTGATACACCTCGCCTGATCGACGAATGGCAAGCTCAACCCAAACTTTGGGACTACATTCGCCACGAAATTGACAACCGGCAGAAAAATGCCCAATTCATTCTTACGGGTTCGGCGAACCCTGAAGAATCAGCTAAAATGCACTCCGGTGCGGGTAGGTTTACCATCGTGGAAATGCGCACCCTGTCGTGGCAGGAATTAGGCTTTTCTTCCGGGGAAATCAGTCTGGCAAAACTCTTCAGAGGTGAGAAAATTGAAATTGATGATAAACCGACAGAGCTGGAATTTATCATCGGGAAACTTATTATTGGTGGTTTTCCAACACTTATAGATAAAACAATCGATCAGGCAACCGACTTGAACCGCGCGTATGTAGAATTGCTTACCGAAGTGGATATGAGCCGGGTCTCCGATATCAGGCGCGACCCCGTAAAAGTTAGAAGCTTGCTGCGATCGCTGGCTCGAAACACTGCAACACTGGTGGATATTACTGCTTTGGAAAGCGATATTCGCAAAAAAGACAACGTTGGCATAACCCGACCCACTGTTTACGATTATCTCGACGCACTTAACCGCTTGATGATTCTGGAAGACCAGCCTGCCTGGAACACGCATATTCGTTCATCGCACGCATTGCGAAAATCTCCAAAACGCCATTTTACCGATGTCTCTTTGGCTGTTGCTGCATTGGGAGCCGATGAGAATTCCCTGATAAACGATTTGAATTTTACCGGCTTTTTGTTTGAATCACTGGTTACGCACGACCTGCGTGTATATGCACAGGCAAACGATGCCAAAGTGTATCATTACCGCGATTCCAGTGGTTTAGAAGTGGACAGCATTGTCCAGAAATACAACGGTGACTGGTGCGCTTTTGAAATAAAACTCGGCACCGCGCAAATCGATGAGGCTGCGGTAATCCTCAGTAAATTTGTATCCAACCTGGATACAAGAAAAATTAAACCGCCCAAATCGCTCAATATTATTACCGGAACAGGAATCAGCTACACCCGGCCGGACGGTATCAATGTAGTTTCGCTGGCATCATTAGGCAAATAAAAACTGGGGAAAAGGACCTGTTTTTCCCACTACTGGCTCACCAACGATCCTTTCGAGAAGAAAAACCGGTCACCCTGGTTGACGGCAGCCCCAACATCGACCCTGATCTTATTCTGGGCCACTCCTTCTGCGAGATTCCCGTACACCCACTCCCGGTCGGCCCCGTGCATGGGCAGCACGGATTTGATCTTCAACTTGTCAACCGCGTAGAAAATGCCCTTCTGAAAAGCCTCGGGATTGGAGGAACCACATCCGTACATGTTAAGGAAAAAGGAGATATCAGGATGGATCCCCTTTTCAGCCAGGAAATCGATTTCAGGGAAAAAGGGATTGTCCTTCATCTCCAGCGTATTGTTCGAATGATCTCCGGCATGAAAAATGGTCAGCCCGTCGACTTCGACTGCGAAACCGACACCGGCATCGTCGGATTGGATCGTTGTAACCGTGAGCGGTCCAATTTTCTTTTGGGTACGTGGAGCAAGCGTGGTGAACCCTTCTCCGGCCTGGGGCTCAAAACCAAATACATAGGTTATCCCCGGGATATCGCTTTTCCAGTCGAGAATCTGTTGATCGAAATGATCTCCGTGATCATGGCTGACGAACACATAGGTTGGGATATCCTTGATCTCCCCGGGACGGATATGCCCGTTAGCCAGGAGTTTTTCATCAGGCGGGGTATCATTGTCCCAATAATCGAAAACCAGCAGTGCAGACTTTGTTTTAATCGCCCATCCTGAATGCCTCAGGTACCATATGTAGGCTTCGTCCCTGGCTAAGTCCTTATTCAGGTAGGCGATATCATCCGGGTTCGTTTCCCATGATATATTCTCGACTCCGGCCTTTCTCAGGATGTCGGCGGAGGTCTTGTTTCCATACTTCAGCGCATAGGAGAGAGCCGTGTAGCCATTTTTATCCTTTACGTTTTTAGGGATGCCAGCTGCCAATAGTTTTCTGACAATGGCTGAGTTGCCGCGAAGCGCTGCTTCATGCAGCATGGTTTTTCCCGTTCGCCCGTCGACAACCGTGAGGTTCGCTTTTTTGGCGATAAAGAGATCGATCAGATCGGAGGATCCCTTTTTTACGGCAATCTGCACGGGGACAATTCCCTCGGAGTTGGCCAGATTAATGTCGGCTCCGCGCATGATGAGCGCCCGGGCTGCCGCCAGGTTTCCAAAATCCACGGCAATCATCAGAGGGGTGCGGCCGGAATTATCCTTAACATCGATATCGAAATCCCGGTCCAGCAGGTAATGCAGGACATCCACCCCAGGTGAAACAGAAGCGCGGTGCAGCAGGGGTATCCGGGAAGAAGGAACCTGAAGATCTGCACCTTTCGAAACAAGCAGGTTGATGATTTCGACGGAATTCATCCCTGTGGCGTGCTCGATGGGCGACATGTTGTACCCATTTTGCTGCCTGGGATCGAAACCGTTACCGAGAAGGATTTGAACAAGCTCCGGATTCCTTGCCGTAATGGCACGGAACAACAGGTTGTCGCCCTGGGCATTTTTTATGCTGAGGTCCGCACCCAATGCCATTAGCTTCCTCAGCATGGCCGGCCTCTGGCCGGATACCGTGAACCACACGGGAGTCAGCCCCCTCTGGTCCACCGTGTTGAGATTCCCGCCTTTTTGCATGAGGTACTCGAAAACCGATACATTTCCGAAGTAAGCCGCATAGTGAAGGGGTGTCATCCCCGTTCCCAGATCTGCCTTCATTTGCTGAGGGTCTACCTCAAAGATCTTAAGTATCTCCGTGGTGTTTCCGTTTTCGAAAAGTTTGAGGAGCTCCTCGCCGGATTTCGAAACCTGCTGGCCGCTCAACATAGATCCGAGGACCAGCAAAAACGCTGTCAATATGCAACCGAGTTTTTTCATGACGATTCTCTTGTTTGAGTTTGTTTGGAGTTGAAAGGTATGGGTTCACAACCGGTTGATCATAGATGATTTAACGGATGGAATGTTTGGATTTACGGATGGTAAAAACAGGGCCAGGTGGTCAGCTGACTCCGGCGGCCGCTGATCAAATGGTGCGGCGGAGGGCGGTCAGATAGCCCGGCGAGGGTTGGTTTTTTTGTCGGCGTGTCCACTAAGGCAGCGGACAGATAATCCCATCAAGCGATGGGATTTATGATTCGTCTTTTGTAGTCCGTATTAAGCCAATGCCGGCGATGAAGAATATAAGCCCGATTATACCGTAAATGATAAGTGCTTTGACATTACCTTCCCCATCGGTGTTTTTGACAAATAAAACCGCAGCATAAATAAGGCCACCTGTTCCAAGGACAGTAAGTATCCCTCCAAATATTCTTTTCATGTTCATAATAACGCCCTTTCCGTATGATTTGAAATGATTTTTTCAGAAAATTTGCCGATATCCACTACTTTCCCCGGTCCTGACCCGAAGTTACAATGTATCTTTTACTATCGTTAAAAGAAGCACGGTATCTTCCCCGGTTGTCAGGCTATACTTCATTTTCTCCTTAATTAACAGCATTTTACCCTGCCCAAGGGTTATGGATCCGTTCCGGGTATGAATTTTAATTTTCCCCTCAATAACCTGAAGAGTAACTGAACTGTCTGACTGATAGGATTCGATTTCAGTACCTGCCCGCAATGCAGTAAGCACGATCTGCCTGACATGGCTTTTAAAAAGGACCTCTGCATGAAGCTCCTCTATGGTCCAGGTTGGCGTGTGTTTCATCCTTTCAATCAGGATCGGCAAATCAAAAGCCATTAATGAGGCAGTTAGCGACTTACTGATGTTATGAAGGAAAGGTTTGGTTTTTGTCTTTTGAGTTTCCATACTGATATTCAAATACCTTACAAAGATGATTCCCATCAGGGTGGAAAAAGTTATACAATTACAAAAAAGATTTACATGATTCACAGTATCCATCCGACCAACTACACTTCGGTTTTTTGTCGGCGTTTCCACAAATAAAGGATTCTTGCTTTCAGAAAACGTCCGATACGAGCGTTGCCATCCACATAGGGGTGGATGTAAACGAAGATAAAATGCCCCAAGACTGCCCGAACTCCCGCATCGTCTTCACTTCGTATCAATTCAAATAATGCGGGAATGGCATCACGCACCACTTCGTGATTAAGCGGCGTGTGCATTGAACCTTTGATATAGACTTGGCTGTTTCTATACCCAGCTAAATCATCCGGTTTTACAAGCCCAACGGCAACGTTGGGGGCAAACAATTCCCGATACCAGTCTGAGTGACATACGGCGAAGTCTCCCGACCTGAGAGAATCTGTTCCGGCAGTCGTTCGGTGAAAGGGTCTGCCTCCCGAACATTATATCCGGCTGATTTCATGGTTTTAAGAATATTATCGACAATTCTGTCATTCCCGATATTCCGAAAAGCCCCGGCCAAACGTCCGGCAATCACACTGTGGCCACCTTCCAATAGCTTTTCCAATAACAACGATGCATCTTTGACCATGGCCAGGCACGTTCGGGCATCAATAGCATGGCGGGTATAAAAATCCGTTCCAACGGCAATCAATCCGGATTCAAGAGAATAAACCTGTAGTCCGTTTAGATTAACCCTGGAATTATTTGCAGGGATATCAAGTTTGTAATCAAGAATAGAAGTTCCGTGTAAAAGCTGTACGATATTGTTATTTGCTTTTGGAGAACGCACAAGAAGCTGCTTTGGAATAATCCTGTTCCCACAATGAAGTGATAACGATTGGTCGGGCGAAAGACACCATCCCTCCTCAAAACGTTCGTTCAGATACATTGAAGCAAAATCCCAAAAAGACATAACCCATGATGTTGTATCACCCTTTTTCTCATCGGGACGGGTCGAAATATACCACCCTTTGATAACGTCCTTGATAAAGCCGTTCGCTTTTAAAAGTTGCTTATGAGTGGTTTTTAGGTCCGATGCCTTTATAACAGCAACATTTCTATCTTTCTGCAACTTCTGAAGTTCATAAAGAGCTTGTGCTAATTTCTCTGATGGTGTTGCCATTACAATTCCTTTGTAGTAAAAGTTAGATAATTAAGTATTGTCCCCTGTATTATTTTTAGTAAATACATCTGTATTATATTTCGTATTTGCAAATGTACTATTTTTAGTATTTATATCAGTACCATATTTAGTATATCTATGGAGAAAACGGTCATTTTGACCAGACTCCGGCTGTCGCTGATCAACTGGATCATATTAGCCATCAGGCTTACAACTGCAAATGGAGGATGGTTTAATCAACTCGGCAGGGATTGGTCAATTTCATTCGGCTGGGTGTGGTCAACATGTCCGTTTTTTCCACATCGGCAAAGTTCTGGCTGGGACTTCAGGATGATTATGATCTGGAACAAGAAAGTTCCCTGATTCCTGATGTGATCAAATCTATCAGGAACCGCATGGCTGGTAAATCTGTTTCCCAGATTCGGGTGTATAGTTTATTTATGCACTTTACTGCCCTTTTTGATTGTATTTTACAAAATAGACGTATATTTGCACAAATAAGAGCAGTATGATGCACTCTGGGAAGCTAATACAGACCTTTAAGGAACGCAGGGAAATGATGCGGGTAACGCAAGAAACCCTTGCGGAGCTGGCCGGAGTAGGATTAAGAACTTTGAAACAGCTGGAAAGCGGAAAAGGTAATCCCACCCTGGAAACCCTTCAAAAGCTGGCCGATGTGCTGGGGATGGAAATCAGTCTGCAAATCAGAAAGACACAGGAGAATAAATGAGAAGTGCTGGCATTTTATATAAAGACCAGGAAGCGGGACTGCTGGCTCAACAGGATGATGGATCGTTTTCCTTCCGGTATCACGATGCCTGGATGACGGATAGCAGCAAGCCCGGTATCTGTTTAAATCTGCCTAAATCGAAGCAGGAATACCACTCCCCCAGTCTATTCCCATTTTTCTTCCACATGCTTCCTGAAGGATCCAATAAGATGACTGTTTGCAAAATGATGAGGATTGATCCGGATGACCATTTCGGCTTGCTATTGACAACCGCTAAAAATGATACCATCGGAGCCGTAAAAGTCATAAAAACAGAACCAGGAAAATGAGTGTGCCAGAAATACGATATTGCCCGGGGACACTGAAGGAAGGTTGCAGTACTTACAGCACCACTTGTTTAAACAGGGTTTTCAACGGACACCGGGTGCACCACATTTTACCCTACAGCTCCCCCGCAACCAATGAGGAGACGGATGATCAGTTTAGCGAAAACCGAAAATACATATCTATCTCCGGCGTGCAGGAAAAATTTTCCATGCTATTGGTAAAGAACAAACTCCGCCTCATCAGGGAAGGGGAACAGGGAACCTACATCTTAAAGCCCATTCCCGGTGCCGGGAAAAATGCCGGTGAAATGCCGGCGAATGAGCACCTGACGATGCAGATAGCCCGTCAAGTCTTTAAGTTGGAAACAGCTGAGAATGCACTGATCTTTTTTAAAAACGGAGACGCTGCCTACCTTACCAAACGATTTGACGTAAAAGAAGATGGAAGCAAGCGGGCTCAGGAGGACTTTGCTTCTTTAGCCGGCAGAACACCACAAACCCATGGTGAGCACTATAAATATCAGGGTAATTATTTGGAGCTGTTTGAATTGATGAGAATCCATTTACCGGCTTACCGATTGGAAGCTCCGAAATTATTTAAGCTATTGGCATTCAATTACCTGTTTTCCAATGGAGATGCACATTTCAAAAACTTTTCCTTGATTGAAACACCTCTGGGTGATTTTCGGTTGAGTCCAGCCTATGATTTACTGAATAGCCGGATCCATATAGAGGATAAAGATTTTGCTTTGGAGGCCGGGCTGTTGCCTGGAAATCTGGCAGGGGGTAAGGTAAGGCAGCAATTCGAAACCCTGGCACATCATGCCGGGTTAAGCGAAAAGCAGGTGAATGATATTTTTATGCTGCTAACCTCGGAAACAGCCGGGGTCTCCTCCCTGGTGAAGGCGTCATTTCTTAGTGAAAAAATCCAGCGCAATTATTGGCAGGCTTATCTAACCAGGTTAAAGAAACTAACCCAATCCTGAATTCCCAAAAGCCCGGTCACTGCAGGGCTCGGGGGGGATGACGTCGATCGAGAAGGGATGGAGGTTAGAGGCGCACAGGTCCTACGCAAGTACATCTGTCGCCGTCACTAAATTTTTAATTATTTTTACTGAACACTAGTGCCCTGAAGATGAATTCATTTAAATTTAACTATTTGGTTTTCATCGGATTGTGTCTTAATTCCTGCACCGAAGATCCAACTATACAGTTGGCGAATTTCAAATCGCAGCCGGTAATTTATGGGATCATCGATTCCAACGACACCGTCCATTACATCAGGGTTGCCAGGGTCTTTTCGGGTCTGCAACCTCCCTTTGAAACCGCACAAATCCGGGATTCCCTACGGTTCGATTCCGTAAAGGTCAGCGTATCTCTGAAGGAAATCCGTACAGGAAAAAACATAGAAATACCCGTCCGGCCTTGGGAAATCGGTGACGGGGAGCCCGGCATGTTCGATCCCGGAGGGTATCAGCTGTTTCGATTCGAGAAAGATCTTCTTCTGGATATCTTTCACCCTTACGAACCCTGGACCATTATGGAACAGCATCTCCTTTTCAGTCAGATAAAACTGGTGGTTGAGGTGCCCGGCCTGCCGGTGGCCAGATGCTCTACCGCCTTTGTGGAGCCGCCACAGATCTGGTCACCAGACAGGGCCCAGACCGATATCTTCATCTATCCGGGATGGCCTTTGCGGATTCAGTGGTCGGGCGATGCCTGGAATGAAATCGATGTAACATTCGACCTGAAGGAGCAGTTTCAGGATACCACCATCGCGAGGAGGTTTCGTGTACAGAAAACCAGTGAAGTGTTTTACAATGGAAAATACAACGAAATCCGGGTTCCGTATGAGCTTATTGTCCAGACACTTGCCCAGAACCTCGAAGTGCGCCAAGATATAATCCGGCGCTATTTCGGCCCCTTCAGGATCGACCTGCTGACAGGAAACCAAACCTTCTACACTTGCATGGAATTTAGAAACGGTATCAATGATTTCAATTTCAACCCTTACGATAACATCGAGAATGGAATCGGAATGCTCGCGGCCAAATCCAGCTTTATCAAAAGCAAAATGTATCTCGACCAGCCCTCAAGGCTGAAATTCGCCGAAGAACCGGTCCTGCGGAAATTCAGGATTACCGAATATTGATTTTCGGGCTGTTTATGGAACCATATTTGCTGTAGCTGGACACGCCGACAGAATAGCCAATTCTCCCGGGCTTTTTTACCACCTTTAACATAGCAGCCATCAGGCTTGCAACTTCAGACTCATATTTTTTTGGCGAGCTCGGCAGGGACCGGCCAACCCCATTTGGCGGGAACTGGTCAATGTATCCGTTCCTTCCAAAATGCAATAACCGCTTTGTATTATTAAAACTTTACTTATCTTTGACGTTAGTATCTTAATGCGTTAATATGATCATCTCATTCGGTTCAAAGGAGACTGAAATAATTTGGAAAGGCGTTCAATCACACAAGATGCCTATTGAAATTCAACAGGTAGCCCGGCGAAAACTCAGGATGCTCAACAACGCTCAAACGCTGCATGATCTGAAAGTCCCGCCTTCAAACCGATTAGAAAAACTTGTAGGGAACCTGAAAGGGTTTTATAGCATTCGTGTTAATGATCAATGGAGAATAGTATTCAGATGGAAAACAAGTCAGGTTACTGACGTTGAGATTATCGATTATCATAAATAAAATTGCAATGGAAAAGCTCGCAAACATACATCCCGGAGAGATCTTGTTAGAAGAGTTCCTCATCCCGATGAACATCTCAGCCTATAGACTATCAAAAGATATTGGTATACCTCAGACCCGGATATCCCAGATCATCAAGGGTAACAGGAGAATTTCAGCCGATACTGCTTTGAGGCTGAGCGCCTATTTTGGCACAACGGCAAAATTTTGGCTGGGGCTGCAGGATGATTACGATCTGGAACAAGAAAGCTCCCTGATTCCCGAAGTCATCAAATCCATTAAAACCCGCATGGCTGGTAAACCTGGTCCGCAGATTCGGTTGGTATAGTCGCAGGAATAAATAGACGGCAGTGCACGATTTCCACCAAAACTTGCCAAATACTTTCCAACTCCCCCAAAACACAAAACCGATCTATCTGATTGATAGGTAGATCGGTTGAAAGGGCCGGGGTCGCAAGTGTCCCTAATTGTCTGATTTTCAGTATTTTATAATGAACCTAACTGAAATGATCCTCAACTTTTTACAGGATTTGAAATTCATTTAGAACCGTCCCGTTTCATCCAGGATTGGAAATTTGTTGCCAAATACTTGCCGGAAATTTATGTATTTTTGTTGTAATAAGATTAAAGATGACCAAGGCTGAAATCATACAATTCTGGAAGGATTCCTCAGACAAGGATTTCCAAACCATGCTTCATTTGTATGATTCCGGGGATTTTATGTGGTCATTATTCATGGGTCATCTCGTAGTGGAGAAACTGCTCAAGGCATACTACATTTCAAAGAAGGATGAAAATTATCCCTATAGCCACAACCTTCTGAGAATTGCAGAGAGTGCGGGAATGGATTTGAATGACGAGCAGCAGACCGACTTCTCAACGATCACCGGTTTCAATCTCAATGCTAGGTATGATGATTACAAACAGTCATTCTCAAAGAAGTGTACCCCTGAGTTTACATCAATCTGGCTTGAAAAAGTTAAGGTTCAAAGGATATGGATCAAAAGTCAGCTTTAGAAATAGGACGAAAGTTTCTTATATTGCTTTTGCAGCATGAGTATCCCGTTAAGCAGATGTACCTGTATGGGTCTTATGCCCGTGGCAATCACCATAAAGACAGCGACATTGATCTGGCAATTATCCTGAATGAATTGCCTGATCCATTCCAGACTCAGGTTAATTTGCTGAAGCTAACCTGGAAGTTTGATACTCGTGTCGAGCCTCATCCATTTGACGAAAAAGATTTCGCCTCCACAAATCCGGTGATTAAAGAAATTCTGCGTACCGGAATCGAAATATCCGCCTGAAATTAAGACCTTTTATAGACTAGATATTCCGGAGCCAGTGAGCAGTCGATTCCGGGCTCTAAAGCAATCTGGTTATTGGTTTGATTCCCTGCTGCTTAATGTCCGTAATGCACTGCTCAATTCAAACCGTAACGGACTGCTCAACGGGACCGTTTTATCTATTGTTGTTTTTTTGAGTTTATGCTCCGTTATGGTCCAAAAACTGGTTCGCCCACTTATCCATCGATCCCTCAATAATGTCCAATGGCATGCAGCCGTCCTTGATGAATTCATCATGAAAAGCAGCCAGGCTGAATTTATCACCTAACATATTGCTGTATTTGTTCCTTAACTCCCGGATTTTCAGGGCACCGGTCTTGTAGCTTAAAGCCTGACCCGCATAAACCATATAGCGTTCTGTCTCCGCCACGGCACCATCTTCATCGACGGCCTCATTCTGCATCATGTATTTTATGGCCACCTCACGGTTCATGGTACCGGTATGTATGGCAACATCCACAACCAGTCGTATGGCACGGTGCATCTCATCGCCCAAAGCACCAAGGTGTTGATAAGGATCTGTATATAAGCCGAGTTCCTTTCCTAAACTCTCACAATACAAAGCATATCCTTCACCATAGGCTCCATACCAGATATACCTGCGAAAATCAGGCAAAGCTTCATTCTCAGATTGAATACTGATCTGAAAATGATGACCCGGCAATGCTTCATGCAGGAATGTGCTTTCCATACCACCGGTGACATTGAATTTTTTGGCATCCACAATGGGGATATAATAAATCCCGGGCCTGCTGCCATTTGGCAGCCCCGGATAATATTCGGCACTTGCACTCGCTGCCCTGAAGTCTTCTGTCTGGCGAATCTCGAATTTTGTCTTTGGAAAATGGGTAAACAACTTTTTCAGGTTCGGATCGATCCGCTTCTGTATCTTTCTGGTTGCAGCCAATATCTCTTCGGGAGTGTTGAACGGCATGAACTGTTTATCCGTCTTCATAAAAGTAAACAGGGCATCAAGGCTGCCTTTGAACCCAATCTGGTTCTTTACCATTTCCATTTCATTCCTGATCCGTTCCACTTCCGAAAGGCCTGTTTGATAGATTTCTTCGGGTGTTTTATTGGTAGTTGTCCAGTATTTAACCAGGTAGGTATAAAGATTATCGCCACCCGGCAGTGCGTTAAAACCAGAAGTAGCTCTGGCTTTTGGCAAATATTCTGCCTGGAGGAAATCACCCAGTTTTTTATAAGCCGGCACGATATTGTTATTAATGGCATCAATATACGCTGCCTTTAATCGTTCCTTGTCCGCTTCGCTGAAATCAGCCGGAATCAGCTGCACAGGGCCATAAAACAGGCTTTTGGCGGCATCTGCGACAACCAGGTCCAGCATTTGGGGAACCATTTTTACGACCACCGCTTTGGGTAACACATAATTGTTGGCGATTCCTTTTTGAAATGACTCAATTGCACTGTCGGCCCAGGCCGGAAAAGCAGCAGCTCTTTCCAGCCAGTTTTCATAATCCTTTACCGTTTTGAATGGCTGGATGCCTCTGCCTGAACCCATTTGTCCGAAGATCAGCGGTAACCCGTTAAACTGGTCGAACGGGATGTAGATGTGGTCGCTTAAAAACGTGCTTCCCATGAAACCCAAATCAAGTCCACGGAGTTCCATGTCCGTTTCATAGTTTAGAATATTATAGCTTTTTTGATCGTTGTCATTCAGCGTGGCTGGATCAAATCTGGTGAGGGCCTGCTTATATCTTGTGAAAAAATCTTTCAGCCGCATCCGGTAGCCATCTGTAAAATCTGCCGGCAAAAGATTGTTGTAGCGTGCATCCCCATTGTAAGTGGCTTCCAACGGGAACAGTTCCATTCTTTCAGTGTAATAGCTTTCAAGAGTGGCCGCCAGATCTGAATTGGCTGCGATTGGCTTCCCGTTTTTACCTGAATTACAACTGGCAACAGTAACTATCATGAGCATGTAAATTACGGTTTTCATTATTTTATTTTTGCAATTCTTACTGTTTCAAAGTCTCACCGTATGGTAGACAGTTGCATTGGCGTGTTTGTTTATTGTTTTTGGGAGTTTGAGCATTTCTTGCAGAAAAAGGGTCTCTTCCATTGTTGAACACGCCGACAAAAATACCATTTCTCGCCGGGCTTATTTACCACCTTCCGCCGAACCAGTTGATCAACGGTTGCCAGAATCTTCTGACCACCTGTATCATAGCAGAAATCTTGCCTCTAACTTCACTTCAATCCAGGTTTATCTAACTTGGCACGGACTGGTCAGCTTCATTCGACGGTGACTGCGCAACAAATCCGTTTTTTCCAGTCAACAAGAGAATTTCGAAGCCATTGTGGAAGTGGTTAAATGGACCAGATACAGTCAAGTTTCCAATAAAACTTGCCAACTGCTTGCCAACTCCCCAAAATACAAAACCGATCTACTTGATTAACAGGTAGATCGGTTGTAAAGGTTGAGGTCACAAGCGGGGTCCGGTTTGTAACCGGAACAGGAGGAATAAGATTATTCGCGTTCTACGGGTTATACATATCCTGGGTTGCGGTTAATTTCTATTAAGGTCAACGATCCATAAGTAAAATGATCCTTCCTCATTTTGATTGATTATTTGACGAAACCACCGACTTTCCGGATTATCATTTTAACACCAAGCCAAAGTTAAGACCAAAATAATCCAATCCTTCAAAGTAGAAATCATGAAAACCTGCAATAATGCCGGCGTAGAAAACTACAAGACTTATCTCGGTCTGCGTTTTTGTGAAATTTGAAGATATGTTGAGCCTCCTATGATTGACTTACAGGCCACAGACGAGGATATGGTTGATCCGAACAGATAAGCTTAAGAAAACCAGATCCGGTTTCTTGAATTCTGTTAGAAAGATCAAAGTAAAATCCCGCAACCGGGAATCAGAACAATTCCATTTTTTGTAATTCCTGACGGAGTGCCGATCGTCTTGGGTGAGCCTGTATCAATTGTCTGACAAAAACCCTGACTTCAGGTTTAATGGCTGGCACTTTATCGATAATCCCCAGCAGGCTTGCTATCCGTTCATAATTGCTGCGGCTTAGTTTTTCCGAGTTCATTTCCCGGTTTACCATTTTTGTTATAATTTGAAAACATTCCCCCGGGTAAATATCCACAATCGGCGCCAACAGGAACTCGTAATCAGAAATAAACCGGTTCGGTCGCCGGGCCAGTTTGAGAATATCCTCATATCTCCTCTCGTATTCAAGGACCTCAACTAAAAAGCAATCATTATAGAGGCCTTCCAGCTTTTTTAACAGAACCTCCTTATCGGCATCGGTATCAAATAAAGTGGCAAGAATTTTATAATCAGAAAGAGAATTCTTTTTTATCACCTTATATTCCAGAACATTCCGGGCAAGTGCGCGATCCCTGACCGGATCCAGGCGATCTGCCAGAAATTCAAACAATTCCTGGGAGAAAACATGGAAAAAGGGGCCTGCCTTCTGGTAAAAGAACTCCGGTGCGTTTTCATACCCGTATTCCAGCAGTTCGCGGGCAATATCGGGAGATGAGGTTGCAAGCCGCTCGGCCTCGCTTTTCCAGGTTGCGATATCGGAATTCCGTAAAATGGCCAGATAGGTTTTGGGAAACGAGTCTGATGCCTTACAGAAATCCTCCGCTGACATTTTCAGTGGTGAAAGAGTTAATCCTGAATGCTTTACCATTACATTGGTGAGCTGGTCGAGCAGCCCTGTGGATAGGTTCTCATTTTGGTGGCTAAGGAACCAGCCCATCAAGATTGTGACTACCTCACCCATCCCCGACGGATTCAGTACCACCGAGCGTATTTCACTCTCAAAATCCTTTGTTGCTTCCCTGAATGATTCCCAAAGCTCGTCCGTCGGATCCTCCATGATCGAATTGGGGTCATCAATTTCGGCTTGACGGATGGCAATCATGCACCCAGTATATTCAGCCAAAAAGGAACCCATTTCACCGGCTCTGATAAAGAGAGCTATATCGGCTGAAATTGTGGCTATTACCTCATTGATTTCCGTTTGCGCAAGTTCATAATCCACCTCCCATTGATCCATATACCTGCCGGAGGGCCTGTAACTTCCATAGTCCAGATCTTCAAGATCAATGGCGTCGAGTTTCTTCCGTATCCGGTTAGCTGCCTGCTGAACACGAAAATCAAAGGAGGGTTCCCGGCCTCTTAAACCCTTTCCAGGATCCCCGAAATAACCTACCAGTTGTTTTTGAAGCAGCTTCGAGGCAGCAAGGGCTTTCAGCAGGAAATCGCTTTTCTGTTCGGTGGTCAGTGATTCGTAAACTTTGAGATAAGGTTCCATCATTGTTCCTCCCAGCAATTTAAAGGTGTTCTGATCACGTTAGAGGGTAGTTAAAATACAAAAGATATTCAAAAACTTCCAACTGGTTAATCAGGAGATTTAGTTCACCACGCTGGGAAAAACAAAACTTGACTAATTTCAACAACAAATTCAATTTCCATGAAAGGAAGATTTGACAAAAACTATACTGATAAAGGCTATCGGATGCATTACAATAAACCCGAACCGTTCCCGTATCTGAGCAAGCAGGTGTACCAGTTTAAAATTGAACTGTTGGAGATAGCACCGGTAATCTGGAGACGAATCCAGGTACTTCCTTTGGCCAATATGTGGGATCTTCACGTAGCCATCCAGGACGCTATGGGTTGGACAGATAGTCATCTTCATCATTTCGAGATTCGTAAAAAAGGAAAGAGGCAGGCGGATCATATCGGAATTCCGGATTTTGAAAGGTCGACCGATTTGCAGGAGGTTTATCCAGGCTGGGAAATCCCGATATATCAATACTTCGATGAACTCGGCAAAGAGGCGGAGTATTTGTATGACTATGGAGATCACTGGGTTCATCGTGTCATTCTTGAAGGATATCTGCATAAGGGGAAAGGCGTTAAATACCCAGTCTGCCTGGATGGCGAAAGAGCCTGTCCACCGGAAGACTGTGGCGGAATCAATGGATATTCAGATCTTCTGCGGATACTCGCAGATCCGGCAGACGAAGAATTCGACGAGACCCTGACCTGGGCCGGTAAAAACTGGGATCCTGAGGTTTTTCATCCTGACCAGGTCCGGTTCGATAATCCTTATAAGCGATGGGTATATGCTTTCCTGACACATGATTAAAAGTTGGCAAAGTGGATTAACCAACAATATGGAGTCAAAAGTATTTGTCAAGTAAATACCGGTAGTTACCTGACATTTTTTAACTTTGCCATAGAAAAATAATTGAATGAAAACATCTGATATAGTATCTGATAGAATTAACCGACTCCCCATTGGATATATTTTCACCTATAGTGATATTTTTCCAGAGGTTAATAATCCAGGGGCTTTGATTAAAGCCTTGAGCAGATTGGTTATGCAAGGCAGGCTTAGAAAAATTTCACCAGGCAGGTTCTACAAACCCCGGCTCACAGATTTTGGCGAGCTGAAGCCAGAAACTTTTCAAATTGTTAAAGACTTACTGAGTCAAAATGGAAAGCTTATAGGCTACCTGACAGGTTATTCTGCATACAATCAACTGGGGCTTACCACACAAGTTTCAAGCATCATTCAGATCGGTACCAACGACCTCAGGAAAAACATTACAAGGGGTATGTACAAAATACGCTTTATAAAACAACCTAATACCTTATCCAAAGAACATATTCCTTTACTTCGAATTCTTGATGCGATTAGCAGGATCAAGGAAATACCCGATTCAACAGTTGATCGGTCAATTCTGACCATTTCCCAACTAATCGGTAATCTCAGCGACTCAGACCGGGATACATTCATAAGGCTCGCAAAAAAGTACAATCCGGCTACCCGCGCTTTGTCAGGTGCAATTCTTGAGAACATCTTTGGTTCTGCAAGATCAGAACTACTTTATAAATCCCTTAACCCATCATCGGAATACCAGGTAGGTGTGACGGAAGGAGCATTACCGAATAAACAAAAATGGAACATCCAATGAACCTTCATCAAAATAAGAATTCCTTTGCCGCTGCCATTCAAACAACCTCAGACAAGTTGAACATCCTTCCGGTTTTTGTAGAGAAAGACTATTGGATAACTCTGGTACTAAAGCGACTGGCAGAAAGCAAATACAATGAAAGTGTAGTATTTAAAGGTGGCACTTCGTTGTCGAAAGGATTCAAACTGATTGACCGGTTTTCAGAGGACATTGACATTGCAATCATCAATCCTGCTGGAAGACCTGGCAACCAAATTAAGACCCTGATCCGGGAGATAGAGAAAAAAGTATCCATCGACCTTAATGAAATTACTGATTCTACGGTATCTAGCAAGGGATCCCGTTTTAGAAAATCGGTATACTCCTACGAAACAATCACCGATAAGAGATTTTATCAGGGCACAACGGCCCAATTGATAATAGAAATAAATTCCTTCGCCAATCCAGTACCTTTCGAAAGTAAGCGCATTGAAAGTTTGATCAGCACGGTTTTGTACATGAACAACCAGCCTGATCTGATTTCCAGGTTTGACCTGTCACCGTTCAGTATTAAAGTCCTCACTAAAAATCAGACCCTGGTCGAAAAAATGGTATCCTTATTCAGGTCTTCTTTTGAGGCCGATACTGTAACTGGGTTAAATGGGAAAATTCGACATTTCTATGATCTCCATTTTCTTTTACTGGATGAGGAAGTCAGGGTATTTGTCGATTCAATGGAATTTTTACAAAATTTCAATGAAGTATGGTCACATGACCAAAAAGCTTTCGATGAACCAGAAGACTGGTGTGGAAAATCCGCAATAAAATCTCCATTGTACTTTCAATGGCCGGCACTTTGGGAGGACCTGGCAGGTAATTATCAGAAAGAGTTGTCAGCTTTAGCCTTTTCGAAAATCCCAGAATCAACTATTATCCTTGATTCTATGACATACCTCCTTCGGAAGCTCACCCTCTGAGTCCTTCAATATTTCGTCTGATTCCTCTCTTGCACCACAGGGAAACAGGATATATTGATCCGTTACCCATGAGGTTGTTAAAAAAATGCCCGAATATTGAATGCCAAATTGCTGCTTGGCTGGGGCTGTCAAATAAAATCTCTGACCGTTAACTATCGACCCGTTTTCTCAACTGTAGATTTACCTACTGAAAACAAGTCAACCGGTTTTGGTCACCTGAAGAGCAAAAAACATCAACTGAAGTAAACCCAGATAAAGGTTAACCTGTCAGATCCGTGGGGCTGTGGTGGGGCTAATGAAAAAAGCCAGCCTCTTAACTATTTAACTAACTGATTGTTAAGAGATTGGCTTTGAGGTCACAAGCGGATTCGAACCGCTGTAGCCGGTTTTGCAGACCGGTGCCTAACCACTTGGCTATGTGACCAGGGAGTGCAAAAGTAAGCTATTTTCTTCAAAATGCAAAAGCGTTGGAACGGTTAATCAACAGCACACGGCCCGTTCTTTCCGCTACCTTTGCCCGAAACCCTGATCCACCGGATGACCCTGAAACCCGAAATGAAAGGATACGCCTGGATCCTGCTGGCAACCGTCACAGGCTCTACCGTATACGTTTTCAGCAAGGCCGCACTCAACGAGGTAAGCCTCTTCCAGTTCGGCTTCTGGTGGTTCTCCATGGCAATCGGATGGAACCTGCTGTACACCCTCGGGTCAGGGGAATCGAGAAAAAAACAGACATTACCATTCAGCACTTTTAAAGTGCTGCTGCTGTTAGGGTTGGTGGAGACGCTGGCCACCGGAACCTTCTATACCGCCATCCAGGTATCGGCCAACCCCTCCATCCCTTCCTTCCTGCGGAACATGGAGTATATCTTCATCACCCTGCTCGGGGTGATCCTGCTGAAAGAACGGTTCCGCGGCCTGGAGATCGCCGGCGTGGCCCTCACCATCACCGGGGCTTTCGTGATCAGCTACCACCGGGGCGGAACCCTGAGCTCCTACCTCACCGGCAGCTCCGGACTGATGCTCCTATGCACCTCGATCTATGCAATCCGGACCATCCTCGCCAAGAAATTCATCCACCGGATAACCCCCGCCACAATGGCCATCAACCGGGCCGTCTGGCTTTTCCTGCTCGCCGCCATCCTCCTGGTCAGTTTCGGCGAATCCATCCGGATACCCAACTCCGCCATGCTCAACATTGCCGTTGGCTCCTTTCTCGGCCCCCTCCTCACCTCCATCGGCCAGTACAGCGCTCTCAAATACATCGAAGCCTCCCGCGCCGCCATCATCCAGAGCAGCACCGCGCTGTTCACTGTGCTGGGGGTGTTCCTGTACTTCGGCAAGCTGCCGATGGGGTATCAGTTTGTTGGCGGGCTGATTACAATCGGCGGGGTGATGATGCTGTTAAAAGGCAAAAAGAATAAAGGCGAAAGGCGAAAGAAAGACGTAAGATTTTAAGAATAAAGATTGAGCATTCA